>UMHV01038833.1_pt1 | contig 16155 bp, 15 predicted proteins | sample 1965621 | NCBI WGS metagenome assembly UMHV01 (sample SAMEA4836108, study PRJEB28245) | human gut metagenome | biome: gut microbiome; material: fecal sample | place: Denmark | collected 2008 | reverse complement strand
TTTCTTTTTTACCCAACAATATCTTTAATTAAGGGAGACGGGAAATGGTTTTCCGGAAGTTTCATTACTGTTGCCGTTATGTGATGAATTAGAGATAACAGTGAATGAATTACTATCTGGCGAAAGAGTATCTGAAGATGATTATCGAAAGAAAGCTGAGGTTAATATGGTGAATTTAGTTAGAGAGGCACAGGAAAGCAAAAAGAAAATTATTTTGTCTGCAATGGTCGCGACACTTACGATAGTTGCGGCATTTCCATTGTTTTTATTGTCAGGAATTCTGGAGATGGAGAATTGGCTGAGGGTTCTGCTTATCGCAATAGGGTTAGTAGTGGTATGTGGTGGAATAGTGATTGCGTGTATTCTTGATAGAGAGGCAGGAGCATTTGAATGCCCTGATTGCAACACAAGGTTTGTTCCGGATATGAAGTCATATGTAATGGGAGCACATAAATTAACAAAGCGTAAATTAGTTTGTCCTCATTGTGGTGCACATAGATATTGCAAAAAGGTGCTTACAAAATAGATTTAAGGAGAGGTCATGGAGATAAAAAAGATTGATGAAGAATTTTCAGTGTGTCAGGTGGAAACTTATACATATGCGAATCTCGATTCTGATTATTGTTTTCTAGGAAAAACTGATGAGGAAAAGTCTCTGGTATGCCCGGTGAGTGAAGTGCCGGCAAATGTTATAAAGCGTGATGACGGCTGGATGGCCTTCCGCATTCAGGGCGTATTGGACTTTTCTTTGATCGGGATTCTGGCAAAAATCGCATCTGTTCTGGCGGATAACGGAATTTCGATATTTGCAGTATCCACATACAATACGGATTATGTTATGGTGAAGAAGGAGAATTTTCAAGATGCACTTGAAGTTCTGGCGGCAGCAGGGTATGAAATTGTGGATTGAGAGTTGATAAACCGAAACTTAAAACCGGGATGAGAATCATGGAGAAATGTAAATGGATTATGCCTTATTACAAAAAATATACAATATCAAGTCATTTGTAGGATATACAGATGAGGAGATAAAAGAGCTGAGAGCGGGATTTGAGAGCATCCCACATACGCTATATGAGATATGGAAGAAATGTGGTAAAACAAGCGAGCTGTTTGATCATAGCAAGGATCCCTGGATTACTCTTGATTTTCAGCGCAGGTATAAATGGACAAGGAAGACAAAAGGATATTTTTATATCTTGAATGAGAATCAAGGCGTATATCAGGTCGCGATCAGAAGGGCTGATATGGCTGAGGATGATCCACCTGTGTATGTTGTGGAAACTGATGAGGATGGCACTGTAAATGAGATCGGCCAGGCAGAAAGTAGTTTGTCTGCATTTATGATGGGAATGTTGATATATGAGGCGGCAATATCCTGTTTTGAGTTTTGCGCAGAGGATATTATCTGGTATGATGATGGTGACATTGAAAAGATAGATGGCATATTAAATAAATATCCGTATCATGTTTATAACTGGTATTCTGACAGAATTGATCTATACACGAAAACTGATGAAGAGATCTTGTTTGTTATGCAGGGAGATTCTCCGAATGGTACATATTCAGCACGGACAGAAACGGCATATAAGGAGATTGACAGACTGATAGGTGGTATTGGGGAAAGATAAAGTAATTATACTGATGTGAAGGATGGGATAAAGAAATGGCAACTATAAAAATGGGAAAATTGGTCGAGGTTGATATCAGAAAGTTATGGGGACATGAACAGTATGATTTTTCAAATTGGCTTGCGGATAAAGAGAACCTTGAATTACTAAACGAGACAATAGGATTAACGCTAAGTGAAGTTGAAAAAGAAGTTTATGTAGGTGCATATAGATGTGACTTGGTAGGGAAAGATGAGGTTACAGGAGAAAAAGTAATCATTGAAAATCAGCTTGAAGCATCAAATCACGATCATCTTGGCAAAATTATTACATATGCTTCCGGGTTGGATGCAAATGTTATTGTATGGATTGTTAAGGAGGCTCGTGAGGAGCATAGAAGTGCTATAGAGTGGCTTAATAATAATACTGCCACGAATATCAATTTTTTCCTGATTGAGGTGCATGCATATCAAATTGGAGATTCACTTTATGCACCAAAGTTTGAAGTGGTTGAAAAACCAAATGGATTTATAAAGAATGCCAAAACTCAATCTGGATCAGGTGAATATAATAGATCACAATCAGAAAGGCTGGAATTCTGGAATAGATTTAACGAAATAGTTGCGGAAAGAGGAAAGCCATTCAATGTCAGAAAAGCATCCACGGATCATTGGTATGATATAGCTATAGGGGTAAGTGGGTGTCATGTTGCATTAAATCTTGTAAATAAGGACAGTTGTGTTGTGATTGAGTTGTATATAAATGATGATAAAGAATTGTTCGATCATTTAGAATTGTCGAGAACAGAGATAGAGTCTAAGTTAGGATTAAAGTTAGATTGGCAAAGACTGGATGACAAAAAAGCCTCACGTATCATGTACAGGTTACCTGGATTAAATTTCGACGACCATTCAAATTATGATTATTTAATGAATGAAATGATAGACAAAGCAGTGTTGTTTGTTAAGGTATTCAAGAGATACATAAAATAAGCACAAAGATTAAGGAGCGTGGATTATGAGTAAGAATGAAATTGCTACCATAGATCATGTATTCCTGGAAAGCGTTTCTGATGTATTGTAACAAGCAAGGAAGAATGCTAAAACGGCAGTTAATCTCACTATGGTATATGCCTATTATGAAATTGGCAGAATAATCGTAGAGGAAGAACAGCGCGGAGAACGGAGAGCAGCATATGGACAGCAACTCTTGAAGGGATTATCTGATTATTTAACACAGAATTTTGGAAAAGGATTTTCTGTTGGAAATTTAAAAAATATTCGTCAATTTTATAAGGTTTATTCTGCGGATCAAATTGGCGAAACAGTGTTTAGCCAATTCAAGGATCTTCCATCGATTAACACGGGAAGAAAATTTTATCTTAGTTGGTCACATTACTTGAAATTGATGCGAATAGAAGATGTTGATGAGAGGCATTTTTATGAAATTGAAGCTGTAAAGAATGACTGGAGCTTGCGTGAATTAGAGAGACAGTTCGATAGTGCTCTGTATCACAGAATTTTACTTAGTACTGATAAAGATAAGATTCAGAGACTATCTGTGGAGGGACAGATAATAGAGAAATCTTCTGATTTGGTTAAAGATCCTTATGTTTTAGAATTTTTGGGGCTGGAGGATAAAAGTGAGTATTCAGAGAATGAACTGGAAACGAGGTTGATCAATAATCTGCAGTCATTTCTTCTAGAGTTGGGCACTGGATATACTTTTGTAGCCAGACAGAAAAGATTTACTTTTAATGAAGAACATTTCAGGGTAGATTTAGTGTTTTATAATAGAATGTTACGATGCTTTGTTCTTTTTGATTTAAAGATAGGTTCGCTGAAACACCAAGATTTAGGACAGATGCAGATGTATGTGAATTACTATGATCGTTATGAAAAGCAGGAGGATGAAAATCCTACTATAGGAGTTCTACTTTGCCAAGACAAGGACGATTCTATGGTGGAATTGACTCTTCCAAAGGATTCAAATATATTTGCGTCGAAGTATCAGCTTTATTTACCAGATAAAAAGCTACTACAGGATAAACTGGGCGAATGGGTAAAAGAATGTGATGCAGATAAATGCACAAAATAGAAACGAGGTTCAAAAGGAGCAGATTATGGTAGAGATACTATTTGGAGAAAGCTCGGCAGGCTCCATGAAAGCGGCAAAATGCGAGAATGTGGAATATAAGAATGGCCAGTCACTGTGGATACAGGGTTCTTCTGACGAGGTGATCTGCCTTGGTTTCATGCTGGACATGGGCTACATAGGCGAGGCAGTTGACAGTCAGTACCGCAAGGATTTTATCTACTCAATGTATGCTCAGAACCAGTGGGAGCAGGATGAGGAATACGAAAATGAACTTAAGAAACTTGGCAATGTGTACGCCGGTGAACTTGCAAGGCTTATAAGATTTCTTGAGGGTGGTGAGCCGGTAAGAATATGGTACAGTGACGCTCCATATTCAAGGTGTGGATTTTATCATGTATGCAGCATCCTGAAGAACTATCCAAATGAAGTGACTGTTGTCACGCAGCCAGAGCATGTTGTGAAGAAAAACGTCATAGTGTCGTATCATAGCTGGAACGAGGTGGCGGCGGAGGAATTCGCTGGGTTCCTCGGAAATGAGAGGAAACTCACATCAGATGAGATAAGAATGTATGCGGAGATGTGGGGCGAGCTTGTCCTTGAAAATGCACCGCTCAGGGCTGTGGTAAACGGAACTGTGCTTAGTGTGTCAGAGGATTTCTACGATTTTATTATTTGGAACAGACTGACTGAAAAGCCTGTTAAGGAGTGCAGGCTGATCGGAGATATTCTAGGACAGGTTCCGATTGGAATCGGCGACTGGTGGTATGCGGCGAGGATAGAACATTTCATCAGGCAGGGCAAGATAAAGGTTGTGGAGGATTCGGAGAATAAGTATGCACGTTTGATAAAAGGGTATTTGTAGAATGGAGACTGAGAATAGCGTGGATAAAGAAAAATCCAATAAAAATGTATCCGTTTGCTCTGTGCAAAAAAGCAGAAAAGCATCCCGGAAAACAAGGACAATTTATGATCGGGGTAAAGAAGGTCGCTGAATCAGAAGTAGCTGTGCTGATGGATATGCTGGGGGATCTCCCTATGACACATATTTTTCAGGAAGATGGTTTATATCTTGATGGAGTAGTACAGGGGATAAGGGCCTTTGGAGATACCCCCAAGGCAGTCTCAAAGGAAGTGTTTTATCGCGATGCGGCAAAAATAAATGGTTTGTCAACCAAACAAAGAGAGTTCTTTGAGAATTTCTATCTTAAAATAGAAGAAATTATAGAGGGTAGGGAATAAAAGATATTACGTGTTGGACATTATAACAAATGGAGTGTTGAGGGCGAGATGTCAGCAGTTTGGATGATGTTCAAATATATAGTGGCTTTTCCTCTCGGGTCATGTTAGAATCACATGTATATGCAAATAAATGTGGAAGGAAAGATTACGGGGATTAGTTCCAGGTAAAATATGGTGAAGGTATATGGAAGATATGAAGAATGGTAAGCGAAGTTCATTTTCGGGCAAGCTGGGGTACGTGCTGGCGGCGGCAGGTGCATCTGTGGGTCTTGGAAATATATGGAGATTCCCTTATCTTGCGGCAAAATACGGCGGAGGAATTTTCCTCATAATATACATCGTACTTGCACTTACATTTGGTTATACTATGATAGTTGCGGAGACGGCGATCGGACGAATGACGAGAAAGAGTCCGGTTGGAGCATTCAAATCATTTGGAAAGAAGAAATGGCTGTCGTTTGGCGGCTGGATAAATGCCGTTATACCTGTGCTTATAGTGCCGTACTATTCGGTTATCGGCGGCTGGGTCATCAAATATCTGGTGGAGTATTTCAGAGGAAATGCAAAGCTGCTGGCTGAGGATGGATATTTCACCGATTTCATATCGAATGGTGTGTCAACGGAGCTGTGTTTCGTGGCGTTCTGCGCATTTACACTTATCATTATATTTGCCGGTGTGCAGAACGGAATAGAGAGGGTGTCAAAGATCATGATGCCTATACTGATCGTTCTGTCAGTCATCATTGCGGTATATTCCGTGACAAGACCGGGTGCACTTGCAGGAGTAAAATACTTCCTTGTGCCAAATGTGAAGAACTTCTCGTGGATGACAGTGGTTTCTGCCATGGGGCAGATGTTCTACTCGCTTTCCATTGCCATGGGAATACTCATAACATTTGGCTCTTACATGAAGAAAGATACGGCGATAGAGGATTCTACCAGAAATGTAGAGGTATTCGACACTGGTATAGCGATCATGGCGGGACTTATGATAATCCCGGCGGTATTTGCATTCTCTGGGGGAGATCCGAATACCCTTCAGGCCGGACCATCACTGATGTTTATCACTATTCCAAAGGTATTCCAGAACATGGGATTTGGAACTGTCATAGGAATCGTGTTCTTCCTGCTCGTACTATTTGCTGCGGTCACAAGCTCCATAGCACTTACTGAGAGTGCAGTGTCAACATTTGAGGATGAGCTTGGATGGGGAAGAAAGAAGGCAACGGTGCTTGTGGGAGTTATCATGCTTGCACTTGGAAGTCTGTCATCCCTTGGCTACGGTCCGCTGGCAGGAATCAAGATCATAGGCATGCAGTTCCTTGACCTGTTCGACTTCCTCACCAATTCGGTGATGATGCCTATAGCGGCACTCCTCACAAGCCTGCTTGTGTCAAGGGTAGTTGGAATAGATAAGATAGAGGATGAGATAATTCACGGCGAGAGTGCCTTCAGGAGAAAGAAGGTATTTGTAGTCATGATCAAATATCTCTGCCCTGTATTTGCCATCATTATCCTGCTCAGCTCTGTTGCAAATGCACTTGGCTGGATAAAGATGTAGAATTATTATAAAAGGGAATGAGGTTCTCCTCTGGAAAACCTGAATGGGCAACCTAAACTGCTAATATAGCTGATGACTTCTACGATTATTTTTGTCGCAGAAGTGTCAGCTTTTTTGTTTCCATAAGAAGAAAATGCTTTGATACATTTGCTAAATTAAGGAGGTATTGTCTATCATGTTGACATCACTTGCACTCATTTTCATAGTCGGACTGGCGATGGGCGCCATCTGTCAGAGGCTTAAGCTGCCGCGCATCATAGGAATGCTGGCGACGGGAATCGTTCTTGGCCCGTATGTGCTGGATTTCCTTGATCCGTCCATATTGTCCATATCTGCGGATCTCAGAAAGATAGCGCTTATCATCATACTTATCAAGGCAGGACTGTCCCTTGACCTTAAGGATCTGAAGAAGTCGGGACGCTCGGCGGTGCTGCTATCATTTGTTCCGGCATCATTCGAGATCATCGGATACATACTGTGCGCACCAGTTATACTTGGAATAAACCGCACAGAGGCAGCGGTCATGGGCGCGGTGCTAGGCGCGGTATCACCGGCGGTCGTTGTTCCGAGAATGGTGAATCTCATAGAGAAAAAGTACGGAACTGACAAGGCGATTCCGCAGATGATACTTGCGGGGGCGTCCTGCGATGATATATTTGTCATAGTGCTTTTTACCACATTTCTCAGCATGGCGCAGGGCGGAAGTGCTCATGTCATGGATTTCGTGAATATACCAATATCCATCGTGCTTGGAGTACTGCTTGGCGTGGACGTTGGATATGGACTTTATCTGTTCTTTGAGACTTCCTATGCAAGGAAACACTGCGTGAGAAACAGCATGAAGGTCATCATCGTGCTGGGATTTTCGTTCCTGCTTATAGCGATAGAGGGATGGCTTGAGGGAAAGGTGTCGGTGTCGGGACTCCTTGCGGTGGTGGCTATGGCATGTGTCCTGAAACTCAAATGTCCAGAGTCGGTGTCGGGAAGACTCTCACAGAAATTTGGAAAGCTGTGGCTTGCGGCGGAGGTCATATTGTTCGTGCTTGTGGGTGCGGCTGTGGATATCAGATACACCCTGGCAGCAGGACTTCCGGCGCTCCTTATGATATTTGTCGCACTGGCATTTAGAATGGTTGGTGTTCTGATCTGCGTGGCACATACATCACTTACATGGAAGGAAAGGCTGTTCTGTGTCATCGCGTATCTTCCGAAGGCTACAGTTCAGGCAGCCATCGGATCAGTTCCGCTTGCGGCAGGGCTGGCATGTGGTAATATAGTATTGTCGGTTGCCGTGTTGGCGATCGTGGTGACTGCGCCGCTTGGAGCGATAGGAATAGACGGAACGTACAAGCATTTGCTTAGTGAGGATGAATAAGATGAATAATAAGATAAAGAACATTATATTTGACATGAACGGCACAATGATATTTGACGGAAAGTATCATGAGATAGCATGGAAGGATTATGCGGAGAAACTTGCTGGCAGACAGATGAGCACGGAGGAGTTTCAGCATCATGTGCTGGGGCACACGAACAAGGATATTCTGGAATACCTCATGGGAAAGGGTACGCTAACCGAGGAGAGGATACTTGAACTTACCGAGGAGAAAGAGGCTATGTACAGAGAGATGTACATGGAAGATACTGCAAACTTCAAGCTGGTGGACGGCCTAGTGGCATACCTTGATAAACTTAAGGGACAGGGGATAAATATGAACATAGCCACAGGGTCAAATATGACAAATCTCGCATTCTATTTTAAAGAGTTTGATCTCGGAAGGTGGTTTGACATAACGCTGTGCGCATACGATGACGGAACCATGAATGCTAAGCCGGCTCCTGATATGTACATCCGTGCCATGGAGCGTATCGGAGCAGTGCCGGAAGAAACCATGGTCATAGAGGATGGCCCGTCGGGAATCCGGGCAGCGGCGGCAGCCGGAGCCGGATATATAGTGGGAATCTACGGTGACTCATCAAGAGAACTGCTTGAAGAGACAGGGCTGTGTGATGAACTGATTCCGGATTATAGAAATATGTGATAAGAATAGGGCGTGTTCAAATGGACGAACATGCTCTATTTTGCTATGATATATGGGTGTGGGGATGATTTCTACAACAACTCCATAAGTTTATTTGCAGCAACGCTCATACCACGGCGCCTGTCACTGATGATACACATGTGACGCTTTGGTATGGGCTTTTTAAATTGCAGGCGGAACAGGTCGCCGCGGTCTATATAGCTCTGGGCGAAGTCTGCCATGATGGAGCCGATGCCGAGATTTCTCATGACGAACTGGGCGATCATATCGCTGGTCGACAGCTCGAATTCGGGCTGCAGAGTCACGCCCTCATGGCTCAGGAATGTGTCGACATATGCGCGTGTGCTTGTGTCGTGTTCCAGACAAATGATCGGAAGTTCGTCAAGCTCGTGGTAATCCAGAGTTTTGCCCTGAAGATATGAGAACCTTGGTCCGGCGATGAAGATGTCCTCGATCTCCCTTGCCTGCCTGATCTCCATGTGAGGATCTGCAGGAAGAGGACTGGTGACGATACCGAAGTCTATGTTGCCTGATAGCAGATGATTTATCGTGCTGGGAGTCGGAGCATTTGTGACATGAACCTTGATCCCCGGATATAGCTGGTGGAAATGCTCCAGATATGGCAGGAGATAGAACTGCAGTGTCATATCGCTTGCACCTATCCTTATCTCACCGGTCTCCATGTGGAGGAGCTGTGAGAGCTGCTGTTCACCCAGGGAGATGGATTCGTATCCCGCTGCAACGTGGGAGTAGAGGATCTCTCCGGCATTTGTCAGTGAAACGCCCTTCTTTGTTCGGATGAACAGTTCTATGCCGATCGCCTGCTCCAGAGCTTTGACCGCCTGACTTACGGCTGGCTGGGATATACACAGCTCCCTGGCAGCGGCGGATATGCTGGATGCTTTGGCGACGTGGTAGAAGATCTTGTAATATTCGAAATTTATGTTCATTTATAATTTCCTCCAGATTCAATAGAGATCGCTTAATATGTGTGTGTCAACAATATGTTTTATTGCAAAATAATTCAGGACTTTTTACCGTTCTATAATGGTACGATTGAAATAATTTTGCTTAAAAATTTATGCATATATAATATAAGTAAAATGGTGTTTGAGGTGGACAAAATCCATTATATTTACAGTTTATGTTGGTTTCTACAAAATGTAAAGACAAATATAAGATACACTTATAATAAATATAAATAATATTGATTTTACTTATGACATTATAGTGTTATAATGAGAAGGTATTGTGAGTGATCTGCTTATAAATATTATGTATAGGCAGAAACATTTGAACAGCCACAATACGGATATCAGAAAATATTTCAAAATGCTGCGAAAGCGAGGAAAAGTATTATGGTAAGAGCGGTTGTAGGAGCCAATTGGGGCGACGAAGGAAAAGGTAAGATCACAGACATGTTAGGCCAGGAGTCAGACATAATCGTAAGATTCCAGGGTGGTGCCAACGCAGGTCACACAATTGTCAATGACTATGGTAAATTTGCTTTACATACACTTCCATCAGGAGTGTTCTACAGTCACACAACAAGTATCATTGGAAATGGTGTTGCACTTAACATCCCTCTTCTTTTCAAGGAGATAAAGTCCATCACAGACAGAAATGTACCAATGCCTAAGATCCTTGTATCTGACAGAGCACAGATGGTTATGCCATACCACATTCTCTTCGACGAATACGAGGAGGAGAGACTTGCAGGTAAGTCATTCGGATCAACAAAGTCAGGAATCGCTCCATTCTATTCAGATAAATATGCAAAGATCGGTTTCCAGGTAAGCGAGCTCTTTGATGAGGAAGCACTGAAGGAGAAGATCGAGAGAGTTATAGTACAGAAGAACGTTCTTCTTGAGAACCTGTATCACAAGCCACTCTTAAAGGTTGATGATATATTCAACACACTCATGGAGTATAAGGAGATGGTTGCTCCTTATGTATGTGACGTATCAGCATACCTCTATGAGGCGATCAAGGAGGGCAAGAACATCCTTCTTGAGGGTCAGCTTGGTTCACTGAAGGATCCGGATCACGGAATCTACCCTATGGTTACATCATCATCAACTCTGGCAGCTTACGGTGCCATCGGTGCAGGTATACCTCCATACGAGATCAAGCAGATCATCACTGTATGTAAGGCATACTCAAGCGCAGTAGGAGCAGGCGAGTTTGTAAGTGAGATATTTGGCGACGAGGCAGATGAGCTCAGACGCCGCGGCGGTGATGGCGGTGAGTTTGGTGCAACAACAGGAAGACCTAGAAGAATGGGTTGGTTCGACTGTGTGGCATCAAAGTATGGCTGCCGTATCCAGGGAACAACAGACGTTGCATTTACAGTACTTGATGTACTTGGATATCTCGATGAGATCCCGGTATGTGTAGGCTACGATATCGACGGTGAGGTTACAACAGACTTCCCAACAACATCAAAACTCAAGAAAGCAAAGCCTGTATATGAGACACTTCCAGGCTGGAAGACAGATATCAGAGGAATCAAGAAGTACGAGGATCTTCCAGAGAACTGCAGAAAGTACATCGAGTTCGTTGAAGAGCATATCGGATTCCCAATCACCATGATTTCAAACGGTCCGGGAAGAAACGATATCATCTACAGAAACGCAAAGTAATTTGACCTGATTCACAGGGAAATCAAATAACAGAAAAATAACAGGGACACTTTCCAGTAGGAGATTATTAGGGAGTGTCCCTTTTGTTGTTGGAAATGGATTTCTATTTGTGGTGTGAGGAGATTGTGGAATATTATTATATTTGTTATGATTATTTTATCGGCTTTCCGATAAAAGTTCTAGTGGATAGGGCGATGTGCAAAAAAAGCATATTGCAAATTTATTGCATGGAGGAGAAAAATGAAATACATCAAAATCAATGAAAACGGAATTCATATTGTATTTGGAATTACAGATAAAAATCAGATCAAATTGCTGCATTTTTCAAAAGCAGAATTTGATGAAAATGATATTTGCAAATTTGGAAAGGAATGTAAGGCAGAAGATCTGGTAAGAAAAGAGCAATTTATCGATGAGGCTTTTCAACTTGTACAGGTAAACCTTGCCGGATATAATCGCCCATATGAAAAGCATGGAAATAAACATATTTGTACAGCACCGGGATATTTATTGACCTATGCGGGGATGGAAGACAGTTGGAATGAGATTGGACGTAAGATAACCATTTATCAGGAAGATAAGGAAGAGACACATGTCCGCGTAGAAACAAGAATGCAGTTTTATAAGGGCACTTCTATCGTTCGTATGGTCAATAAAGTAATCAATGAAGGCGATAGTACACAGTGTCTGGAATATCTATCTTCATTTTGCTATACAGGAATTGAAAAAGAGGGAAAAAGCAATTCCGATGCGAAAATGAGAGTGCGCATTCCTTATAATGGATGGCAGAAAGAGATGAGTATCAAAGAATATAAGTTCGGAGATGTAGGACTGGCGCAAACACAACCCGGGGTATACCAGCGTACTTCACAGGTGCTTGAAGTATCGAATACCGGAAACTGGTCTACGAAGAAGTATTTACCATTAGGGTATGTAGAAAATACAGAGGCACATACAAGCTTATTCTGGCAGATTGAACATAACGGTTCCTGGCATTATGAGATCAGTGATCAGAATACGCATTTTTATGTCTGTGTCAGCGGACCGACCGAAGTACAGTCTCACTGGTTCAAAAATCTCGCGCCGGGCGAATCATTTGAATCGGTACCGGTTGCTGTGGGTGTGGCAGATGACAGCTTTGAAAAAGCAATGGGTGAGCTGACAAAATATCGCCGTATGATTCGAAGACCGAATAAAGATGATGAGAATTTACCGGTTATTTTCAACGATTATATGAATTGCCTGTTTGGTGATCCGACAACGGAGAAAGAACTTCCGCTGATTGATGCGGCTGCGGAATGCGGTTGTGAATACTATGTGATAGATGCCGGTTGGTATGCTCCCGGAGAATGGTGGGACAGTGTCGGCGAATGGCAGGAAAGCAGGGAGCGTTTTCCGAATGGAATTAAAGAAGTAACAGATTACATTCGTCAAAAGGTAATGATACCGGGCGTCTGGCTGGAACTTGAAGTGATGGGAATCAATTGTGAGAAAGCAAAGAATGCTCCGGATGACTGGTTCTTTATCCGTCATGGAAAGCGTGTATATGACCGTAGCAGATATCAGCTCGATTTTAGAAATCCGGAAGTCATCGAACATGTCAATGAAGTGATCGATCGGGTAGTCAAAGATTACGGAGTGGGATATATCAAGATGGATTATAACATTGAACCGGGCATAGGTACTGAACTTGGCGCGGAAAGTGTGGGGCAGGGACTGCTTGAACATGAAAAAGCATATCTAAACTGGCTTGATGATGTATTTGCACGTTATCCGGATCTGGTAATTGAAAACTGTTCCAGCGGAGGCCTTCGCATTGATTATGCGTTGCTCTCCAGATATAGTATTCAGTCTACATCGGATCAGGAAGATTACCGGAATTATGCGACGATAGCAGCAAATGCTGTGGCAGGAGTTACTCCGGAACAGGCGGCAGTCTGGTCGTATCCGATGCGCCAGGGAGACAAGGAAGAAGTAATTTATAATATGATAAATGCCATGCTGCTTCGTATTCATCAGAGTGGTCATCTGGCACAACTTCCGCCGGAACGTCTTGCATTAGTGAAAGAGGGAATTGCCTGTTATAAGACGATTCGTCAGGATATCAAATATGCGATACCTTATTGGCCGATTGATATTGCTGACAATGAGGATATGTGGGTATGCGGAGGCCTTCAGCTTGAAAACAAAGCATATCTTGCAGTATGGAAGCGGCAAATGGAAGGAAAAAATAATGACAGGTACATGAAAGCCGGCATAAACTGCACAGATGATAGTTTGTCCATACCATTGGACAGTATTCCTTTTATCAGAGACGATATGCAGGTATCCTGCATTTATCCTAAGAAGGAACCGGTTGATTTTGAATTCAAAGGAAATGTATTAACGGTGCATTTTAAAAAGCCTGTTATGGCAAGACTTTTTGAATTAAGAAAGGGTATTGTTTAATAAGGCGGAATCTGATTCATCGTTTTGAATTTTATAGATTCCACTTGTAGATGTTTGAAAATGTGATACTGGAAAATGAAACATTGGAGGACGCAGAATTTGTTGGCTGTGAATTTAAAAAATGGTATTTGTTTGGATTAATATTCAATTTGGAGGAATAACATAATGTCAAAAGATGAGTATTTGATCACAGATGCACCGCTTAAAGCGCTGACAGTCTTTGCAATGCCTATGATCTTGGGCAGCTTTTTTCAACAAGTGTATAATATGGCTGATTCAATAATAGTTGGCCAGTATGTCGGATCAGCTGCACTTGCGGCTGTTGGCGCATGTGCAGCCCTTACAAATGTATTCATTTGTGTGGCGCTCGGTGCCGGCGTAGGTGCGGGTGTGCTTGTGAGCCGCTATTTTGGAGCCAGGGATTATAGTAAAATGAAAACAATAGTATCAACATCGCTGATAAGTTTTATGATCCTAAGCATACTTTTGGGTGTATTTGGTCTTATCTTTTCACGTTCGATGATGAAGCTGCTTCAGACACCTGCTGACATACTAGATGAAGCGGTGCTGTATCTTCGTGTTTATTTTGCCGGATTTCCATTTTTGTTTATGTATAATATTCTTTCAACAATGTTCAATTCAATCGGTGAATCAAAGATACCGTTGGGCCTTTTGATATTTTCTTCTGTCTTGAATATTGTTATGGATCTTTGGATGGTGGCAGGCCTCGGCCTGGGCGTTTTCGGTGCAGCCCTTGCAACTCTTATTGCCCAGGGAATATCCGCAGTGTTTTCACTGTTGATTTTTCTTTGGCGGATGCGTCAATATAAAGGCCGTTTTGATTGGTTTGACAGGCACGAGTTACATTCCATGCTTAGAATTGCCGTACCATCGGTTCTTCAGCAGTCCACAGTGTCGATTGGTATGATGATCGTTCAGGCAGTTGTAAATCCATTCGGCACACAGGCGCTTGCAGGTTACTCAGCAACGATGAGGGTAGAGAATGTTTTTTCACTGATATTTGTATCCATTGGAAATGCAGTTTCACCGTATGTTTCTCAGAATCTTGGCGCAAAGAAAATCAAACGTATCAAAAAAGGATATCGGGCTGCGTTGGTGTTGGATGTGTGCTTTGCGATCATCGCATTTATAGTCATTGAAACACTGCATACTCAGATTTCATCTTTATTCCTTGGCAAAGATGGAACCGCTTTGGCATATCAGGTGTCTGGGGGCTATATGAGATGGATTGGCTACTTTTTCATCTTCATGGGAATCAAGATGGCAACCGACGGGGTCCTTCGAGGACTTGGGATCATGCGCCCATTTCTCATTGCAAATATGGTCAACTTAGCGATCCGTCTGTCAGTTGCCCTGATTTGTGCGCCCCGTTTTGGTATCGAATTTGTCTGGCTTGCGGTGCCGGCGGGATGGCTTGCAAACTTTCTGATCTCTTATATGGCTCTCAGAAAGTCGTGGCCGGTTGATAAAGCAATTGGCGAATGATCGGTTTGGTGCAAAGGGATGTCTGTTTTGCGAAGTTTTTTTCCAAAAAAAATTGACACAGTATACTGACCAACATATAATCGTTCTAAAAAGTGTCTGCTGATTAATGAGAAAATTAAAATTTAAGCTTAATCAAACAATTCAATTTTGTCAGCACAAACAATAATTAACAGCGTTAAGGCGTATGGAAATTAAAAATCCATACGCCTTATTTTTTTCAAATCTGTGCCTGCGCGTGAGCGCCGGTACTCAAATAAATTTTCAAAGGAGGAGTTGCCATGCTGTTAAATGCCTTTGCAAGCGTGCTGTCAAGCAGCCAGAGCAGCGGAATGGAAGATACGACAGTCTACCCATTCTGGCTATCCCTAATCTGTTTTGCAATAGTACCGGCAATCATTGAGGAATACATCTTCCGGGGGGTGATACTCGGCGCTTATCTGAAAGTGGAGATGATGGCGGCGGTTCTGAATAGCAGCCTACTACAAAGCATTTGATTTAAGATGGTATGGGTGATATAGTCTGAAATGTAAACATTTTGCTTAACTATAGGGGATTGATGGGAATGCGATTGATTTATTATTCTTGGATATTGATTTGATTACGACCAGCGGCGTAGATATAGGACAGTATATTCGGCATAGACTGAATAATTACAGCATGGAGATTGTGTTTATGTGTCTTCTGAGAAGGATAATGCAGAGCCGGAATGAGCAGCAGATAGTGCCGAGTGTGGCTCTGATAATTGTGCCGATTATCAGTATATGGTCAACTGCGTAAATCAGGGAGACATTTTCTTACCACCAAAGATGATTCGTATAATCATGGCATGGGTTTACAGAGTGTACAGGATGTTGTGAATCAAAATAATGGTGAGATACAGTTTGAAGCCACTGAAAATACTTTCATAGTCAGAGTTATATTGTTCAATTAACGTAAAGGAGGTATCGTACATCTGTTGTGTGCGAGAAAGAGAAATGGGAACATTGGAAGTGGACAAGAGTCTTAAAGCG
>UMHV01049550.1_pt1 | contig 16536 bp, 15 predicted proteins | sample 1965621 | NCBI WGS metagenome assembly UMHV01 (sample SAMEA4836108, study PRJEB28245) | human gut metagenome | biome: gut microbiome; material: fecal sample | place: Denmark | collected 2008 | reverse complement strand
AGGAGCCGCATTGGCGGCCCGATGAAGCGTCAACCCCCTCAACTTAGGTCGGAAGTTCCTTTGGAGTCCGGGCTGTGAAGGGAATCCCCCGCCTTTAGGCGGGGGAGGATGTCAACATGCTGTCGAGAAGGCTGGGAAGATAGAACGACGAAGGCCCCATCCTCCGTGGAGAATGGGGCCTTCGTCGTTTACAGGAAATCACCACCAGACCTCGCCGCCGGGGGCGGTGGAACAGGAACCTGTGATTGGACCTGTGCAGCTGGACGTCGGCGGAATATAAGGCTGTCCGCCGCCGTTGCCGTTGTTCGACGGCTGCTGGGACTGCTGTGGGGCCTGATATGTCGGCTGCTGTTGCGGCGCATGGTAGGTACCACCCCCGTTGTTCGTGTAGGCCCTAGTCGAACCGCCGCCATTTGCATACGTTCCACCCGACCAAGTGGAGCTACCGGTCGTTGCTGTCTGGGACTGCGGCTGCTGCTGGGCCGCAGCCTCCTGTTCGGCCTGCGCCTTCGCGGCGGCCTCGGCGTCCGCCTTCTCCTTCGCCGCCTTCGAGTCATTCACAGCCTTCACGGCCTTGGCGATCGCTTCGGCGTCGCGGGCCTTGACGGCCTTCGCCAACGCCTCGCGGGTCTTCTCGTCCTGGACCTTCCCGTCCGTGGCCTTGTACAGGGCCTCCGCATCATCGACGGTCTTATCGAGCTTCGACGTCTCGACCGCCTTGACCGCCGCGTCCAACGCCTTCGCATCCGCCTTGACCGTCTTCACGGCCTTGCCGGCCTTCGTGGCGGCCACGTTCAGGCCGGCGGCCTTGGACGCGTCGCACCTGACCATGACCGGGAGCTTCGCCTTGGCCGCCTTGACCAGCGTGTCGACGGTCTTCGCGTCCTTCACGCTCTTCACGTCCGTCTTCAATGCGGCGACGGTGTCGTCCGCCCCAAGCAGTGCCTTGTATGCTTTCACGGCCTTGGACTGGTCCGCCACGGCTGACCGGCATGCCTGGCGCGCCACCGACACCTGATGGCCCTCGTACGCGCGGTATCCGTATACGCCGCCGATGGCCAACGCGGCGACCGCCACGATGGCCACGCCGACGATGATCGGCCTGCGGTTCTTCCTTTCCGGGACCTCCGGATTTCTTTCCTCGTCCATGTCCATACGTTCCTTTCACGATTCTTCGTTTCCCCCTCCAGTCTACCAACCGGAGGCTTCGTTACACCGGCCCATGCGTCTCCGCAAGCGCGACACACCGCTTTCTTGGTGAAGATTCCGACGAAAAATCCCCTGACACCCCGTGGATTTGGGGATTCGGGGGATTGCGTCCGACGTAGGGAAGTCAAGTCCCTGCTTGACCAGCGCGACGACATCATCGCGTTCTTCGACAAGGTCGGACTGGTCGGCTAGAGCATTCCGGCCAGCGCATTCCGCCAGCAGGGATCCATGGCGTCCGACGCGCCGAAGCGCCGCCTGGCCCATACGGCCATATGCAGGGCGTCGGCGCGCGCCCTGTCCGGCGCCTCCGGCTTCAGCCGCACGTAGACGCGCACGCCGGCGGCCAGCGCCCTGCCCGCGCCGATGTGCCCCAACGAGGCGGCCTCCGAGACGGCGAGGGCGAACGAGAGGAAACCGTCGTGGCGGCCGCGCCGTCCGTACGGGCTCCTTTTGTAGCGGGCGAGGAGGCCCGTCATGTGGGGACACATGCTCAGAGCCTTGCCTCGACGGCGCTCCGCAGGGCGCCGGGGCCGGACGGCTTTTCCCATGGAAGCTCCGGTCGGCCGAAGTGCCCATGCAATGCGGTGTCCGCGTAGATGGGGCGACGAAGGTCCAGCGCGTCGATGATGCCGCGCGGGGTCAGGTCGAACACGTCGCGGACGGCGGCGGAGAGGATGGCGTCGTCCGCGATGCCGGTGCCGTGCGCGTCGACGGACACGTCGGTCGGCTCGGCGACGCCGATCCCGTAGGCGAGCCGGACGGTGGCCTCATGGCAGAGGCGGGCGTGGACGAGCGAGACGGCGATGTGGCGGGCCATGTAGGCGGCGCTCCTGTCGACCTTGCTTGGATCCTTGCCGCTGAACGCGCCTCCGCCGACGGGGATGGACGGGCCGTACTGGTCGGCGACGATCTTGCGGCCGGTGAGGCCGGCGTCGCCCTCGGGGCCGCCGAGGACGAACGAGCCGGACGGGTTGACGTCCAGCCTCCAGTCGGTGGCGTCCAGCTCCGGGTGGGCGGCGAGCACGGGGTCGACGACGTACATGGACACGCAGCCGCGGATGGCGGCGGGCGTCATGCCGGGGTCGTGCTGGGTGGAGATGAGGATGGAGTCCAGGGCCGTCGTGTCGCCGTCTTGGCGGAGCGTGACCTGGGTCTTGCCGTCGGGGCGGAGCCATCCGATGCCGTTGGTCCGTGCCTCCCATAGGCGGGCGGCCAATTGGCGGGCGAGCTCCGTCTCGGGCGGCAGCATGGTCCCTGTCGCGTCGGTCGCATGGCCGACCATGACGCCCTGGTCGCCGGCCCCGTCCGCGTCGCCGACGGCCGCGTCTATCTCGGCGGACTGCGCGTGCATCCCGTCAAGGACCCGGACTCCGTCGGCGGTCGCGCCGTACGAGGGGTCGGTGTAGCCGACCGTGCGGAAGGCATGGCGGACGATGGACTCCACGTCCGGCTTGTGGCCGTCATGGGAATTGATCTCGCCGAACACCATGACCGTGTCGCCGGCCGCGCATGTCTCGGCGGCCACATGGGCGTGCGGGTCGCGGGCGAGCATGTCGTCGAGGACCATGTCGGAGATGAGATCGCAAAGCTTGTCCGGGTGCCCCGGTGTGACGGCCTCGGCCGTCCTGTATTTCATAACCATGTCCGTCCCTTATGCGTCAGGCCCCGGAGCGCGGAGACGCATAAGGGACGGGCATGGACACATTGCTATGGATCGACGTGGAGACGACGGGGCTCGACCCCGACTCCGACGCGCTGCTGGAGATAGGCATGCTATACACGGACGGCGGCCTGCATCCCATCGACGCCCCATTGGACCTGGTGTTGCGCTGGGACGGGACGCCGGACGATTTCATCAAGGGCATGCATGGGCCGAACGGCCTGCTGGACGCCTGCCGCCACGGACTGGAGCCGAAGGAGGCGTACCGGCTGGCGGGGGAGTACGCGCATCGCAGGGAGGCGCTGGTCGCCGGCTCCACTGTGCGCTTCGACCGCGGCATGCTCGACGCGCACGACCCGCGCATCCTCGCCGGGCTCGGGCATAGGAGCCTCGACGTGAGCGCGTTGGACGAGGCGGCCCGCCTGTGGAATCCGGCGTACAGGGACGCGAGGCCGGAGAGGACCACCGACCACCGGTGCCTCCACTGCCTCGACGACTCCATCAGGCTCGCACGGCACTACAGGACGCTCATGGAGGACGCATGCACGGCATCAAGGAACGACTGAGGCGCATCGGGGCGGCCGTCCAACGGCTGCCAGGCAGGACCAAGGAGAAGGCCATCGCCTTATGGCGGAGCCCGAGGGTGCGGCGCGTCGCCGGGCATACGGCGCTGCTGGCGCTGGCCCTCTTGGCGAGCCCCTACCTGCTCGCCGCATGGAGGATAGCCCTCTACGGCGGACGGACCGACCAGGGCGCCCTCATCGTCATCATCATCCTCATCGTCTACGGAAAGGACATGTGCCATGAATGGCTGGAGACGCGACGCGAACGGCAAGGGAAGAAGGAACAGGCCGAACGCCATGACGGGAGCCGCGGCGATCGGCCAGCCCGTCGCCGCAAGAGGAACAAGGCCCTACGCGGCCGAAGTCATTAGGGCCCGGCTGTTCAGCCAGTACAGCGTCGAACGCTTCGGACGGATCATATGAGCCCCCGCGTCCTCATGCTCCACCCCGACCGCAGGCTCGAACGCCTCTGCGACGACGTGGTCCATCTGCGCCGCGCGTACAGGCGACGCCCCGACCCGGCCGTGCTCGGCCCCGTCGCCAGGAAGGCCGGCATCCCCGCGGGCACCTTCATCGACGAGATGCGGCGCCTCCGCTTCGACCCCGGCCCCGACGGCCGGCACGGGCTCGTCGTCGAGGGGCGCGACCTGTCGTTCACGCCGTTCGCCGTCACCATCGGGACCGTCGGCCCCATCGTCATCGACACCGGATGCCCCATCCCCGGCGGGGCCGCATGGGACTGGGGCATCCTCGACCTGGACACCGGGGCACTGCCCCGGCTCTCGCTCTACCCGGGAGGCTGGCTGTGAGGCTCATCGACGTGTGCATCGACGGCGGGCAACGGCTCGGACTCGCCGGCGTCGAGACGGACGGGGATGTCCTGCTTCTGCCGGACGACCGCGACCGGCTCCGCCGGCTCATGGCCGACGCCATCGGATGGGACCCCGGCACGCGTCTGCGGGCCGACGACATCCGCGACGTCGGGGACGCATGGGCGCTCTACGACAGGCTCGGCCGCCGGCGTCCCGGCTACGCGGACACGGCCGCTGCCCATCTGGCCCGGACCATGCTGGAGGCATTCCGATGAAATCATTGCGGACCCTGACCGCGGGGGAGCGCCGGCGCATCACCGACGGCGACCCCGCCGACCTCGACGTCGTCGAACTGCTCGCCCGACGCGAATGGGACCGGCTCGAATTCACCAGACGCGCCGGACTGCTCATCGTCCGCCCCATGAACGGATCAAGCCGCGGCGGCGTCTCCGTATACTCCGATGACGTCACCGACTCCGACGCGTTCTTCGACCCGCCGACCCCATTGGGCGTCGTCCGCCGCGACGGCGTCTGCCCCGCCCGCCCATGGCTGCTCGAGTCCGACTACCTGGACCAGCGTCGCCACGCCACCCTCGAGGAGGCCGTCCGCGAGCTTGCGGACAACCTTGGCCGATAGGCCCGACGCCTCCGCCCGATGGCGCATTGCGACGAGGTGATGCGGAGAGGCGGAATCGGAGAACGAAGACGAAACGGCCGGACCGCAATCGAAATCCACGAAACGGAAAGGAACACGCAAGCCACGCGAAGGAAAAGGACGGGAAGAGGAAAACGAAGACGAAGGGAAAACCGGAAAAGGGAAAACGAATGAGGAACAGGAAAGGAGGAGGGGAGACAAAGCCATGAAAAGGATACGAGCAAATCAATAAAGGAAACCTGGGGACGGACGAACGACATGAAACCCCCAATGGAAAAACCGACGACGGAAAACGGAGGCAACCAAAGAAGTGGACACGCAGCCCCGGGAAACAAAACGCATAGACACGCCAATACGGACGAAAAACGAAAACCACGGAACGCAAAAGCCCCCATCGGAAAACGGAACACGAACGGAGAAGGGAAGAACGGAAAACGGAGGCAACCAAGGAACCATCGGAAAGCAAAGGATAAGAAAAAACAGACGGAACGCATAAGCCCCCGATGAAAACCGAAGAACGAAACCATAGGAAACGGAAGCCGGATAGAGAACGAAAAAGAACCGATAGACGGAACGACAAGCCGGGGAGAACAAGCAAAGACAGCCAATCAAAAACAGAACAATACGAAAATGCCCACTAGGGGCCGAAAAGCCAATCCGGCGGCTCCACGGGCTTTTAGGGGTCTTTGGCCGAAGCGGATTCTCCGCCGCCGGTACGTGCGCATAGCACCGTCGCATGCACGCACGACCCCTGCTCTCCATCTGCGCCGCGCCCGCCGTCTACTGGACGCTTGACGCCGTCTGCCGCGTCTCCGGCCTGACCTGCGGCTACACGGGCGACCACATCCGTCTTCACATCACCTTCACGGTCTGCGCCCTACTGCTCGCGCATAGCCTCCGTCCGAATCGTTCGTCCCGACTCGGAAAGGAGAGATCATGAACGATTTCATGCTGGGCGCGGCCGTACGCGCCCAGGCGGAGCTGTCGTCCTACGGCGGCGGCACCGTCACGGAGGCCGCGCCGCCGCGCATCGTCGGCAGCGTCCGCGACGGCGTCAAGAAGTTCACCGGCTACCTGACAAGCAACGCGAACCTGAAGCTCGCGCTCATCGTCCTCGGCGGCTGCATCATCTTCATCTGCGTCTGCCTGCTCGCCGCCCGCAAGTGGTGGCCGAACACGCCGATCGGACGCTCCATGCAGGACCAGGGCGGCGGCAAGGTCGTCTGGTGCCTCGCGGCCATCGTCCTCGGCGTCGTCCTCATCGCCCCGGACCAGGTCGCCCCGTTCATCGCGGCCATCCCCGCCTACCTCGCGCAGATCGTGATGGACATCATCGACAAGATATTCAACTTCAGCACGGCGGCCTAAGGCCATGCTGTTCGACCTGACGCGAGTGTCCGGCCAGCGGGTCGACCAGGTGGACGAGCTCCAGCTGGCCGGCCGCCACTGGGTGCGCTCCACGGACGTGTTCATCGCCTTGGGCGGCGCGGTCGTGGGCGCGCTGGTCGGCCAGGGCATCCGCACGTTCATCGGCGGCGGCTACATCCCGTACTTCCTGATACCGATAGCCGCCGTCGCCGCGGTCGTCCTGTTCAGCCGCAAGCGCTCCGTCGCGGGCGAGGTGAACAGGCGCCGCATCCAGAAGATCGTCGACGCGGCCCGTGTGCCCGAGGGCAAGTTCGTGCTCCCGGGCACCGCCCCGTTCTCCGTCAACGACTTCGAGCTCATGGAGATGCACGACCACCCTTACGTCCCGTGAGGGTCGGTCGCCCCGATAGGACGGACCATCCCTACGCGCCATAGCGGAGGAGAGGTCGCCCTGATTATGACGAAGCCTCCGACCTGGATGTATTCCAAGCCGGAGGCTTCGTCATGGGACGCTTCTGCAAATTAAAGGCCCGTGCTTTCCTTGTCGTATACACCGACAAGGATTCCATTTTCGTTGATGGTCAGATCCCAGTCCAGCTTGGAGGCGTCACGCTGGTAGTAGCCGTCATCCTTCCAATGCTGATAGGTGCCGCCGATGGTGGGATGCATGATGTCGTCCGTCGGAGTGACGGTGATGCCGTCGAACAGATTGTCACGCTGGTCCCGGGTCTCGCCGTTGATGCAACTCGCCGACTCGCACGAGCTGTAGTCCACTTTGAGGAACGCCGCCTTGACCGCGTCCGCATATCCGGAGGCGAGTTTTGGCTTATCCGGCACCAGATTGACGCCGCCCTCCCTCACGCCCGGCTTGCGGGAGAAGTCGATTTCAACAGCGTCCGCAGGATAGGCCATCGCCCTGTACGGCTGTTCGACGACGCCTTTAAGGGCGTCGACCGAGACGGAATGCTCGCCTGGGACCAGCAGCAGGATCTGCCCCTCCTTGGGCATGCCGCCATTGCTGTAGTCGTAGCAGGGTCCCTGCTCGCCCAACACGCCGACGACCGGAGCGTCCGTTCCGTCCACGGAGAACGGCGCGCAGACGGGCATGCGGATCAGGGGATCATCCTCCAATCGCCATTTTCCGTCGACGAGCCTCGTCTTGAACTCCTTCGAGGAGTGCTTCCCCGCGGCCGTCCACTTCAGGGTGACGGAGCCCTCCTCGGGGCCGAACGAGCCCTTCGCGTACTTCCATTCGATGCCCTTGGCCTTCGCGTCCGGCATGACGGCATCCGCCAACGGCTCGGTCTCCAGGTCGTCACTACCCGTCCACAGATCGAATAGTCTCTTCGACTTGCCATTGTTCAGTAGACCCGCCAGATTCGCTCCGAACTCGGCGGCCTCGTCCTTCGGCTCCGCCTGCTTCGGAGCCGCGGTCTGGGCTCCGGCCGAACCGCATCCGGCCAGCGCCAGCAATGCCGCCGCCAACGCGGCGGCCATTCCCAATCGTCTCACGATCCTTCTCCCTTTCTTATGTCCTTCAGTCTCCCGTGTATCCGTTGTCATGTATGGTGACGGATACTCCCTGCCAGTTTATGCCCATTCCCCATTCCAGTCCGGAGATGTCGCGTTGCTGGTAGCCGTTCCCCGTCCAACGCTGGTATGTGCCGCCGATGGTTGGGTGCATGATGTCGTCCGTCGGGGTGACGGTGATGCCGTCGAACAGATCGGGATGCTGGTCGTATCCATCGTCGGAGACCTCGTTCTTCGCGGCTTTGAAGGCGGCCTTGACGGCGTCCGCGCAGCCGGCGGCGATCCTGGGCTTGTCCGGTACCAGGTTCGCCGAACCGTTCTGGATTCCCGGCCTTTTGGTGAAATCCAACGCCGCATCGGTGGTCGGATAGGCCATCGCCTTATAGGGCTGTTCGACGACGTCCTTGAGCACGTCAAGCGAGAACGTATGCTCGCCCGGGGCCACCAGAAGGATCTGTCCCGCCTGGGGCACCTCGCCCTCCTCGCCGCCGTCGGAATAGCAGGGGCCCTGATCGTTGTCCAATTCATCGATGACGGGAGCGTCGGTGCCGTCCACCGAGAACGGGGAGCAGATGTTGACCCACATGAGGGGGTCGCTTTCCAGACGCCACTTGCCGTCGACCCTCTTCACTTTGTATTCCTTCGTGGAATGCAGCCTCGGAGTCGTCCATTTCAGCGTGACGGAACCCTCCTTCCTGCCGAGCGCGCCTTCCTTGTACTTCCATTCGATGCCCTTGGCCTTCGCGTCCGGCATGACGGCATCCGACAATGGCCCGAACATCGAATCCTCACTGCCCATCCACAGGTCGAACAGCTCCTTGGACCTGCCGTCGTTCAGCATGGCCGCCAGGTCCGCGCCGAATTCGGCGGCCTCATCCTTCGGCTCCGCCGGCTTCGACGCCGTCTTCCGCGCTCCGGCCGAACCGCATCCGGCCAGCATCAGCAATGCCGCCGACGCGGCCAGGCATTTCGACAGTCGATTCACGATTCCCTCCATCTTCTCTCCGGTCACGCCCCCTTGGCCCGACCTCGGAGAACAGCCTACCACGTCCCCGCATAGCGGACTTGCGGAAACTGTCATGGAGGCTGATATGGATTTGAATACGACCTTGACATCCTCCCCACGGCTAAAGCCGGGGGATTCCCTTCACCGGCCGGACTCCGAAAGGACTTCCGATCGGCGTTGAGGGGGTTGACGCTTCATCGGGCCGCCAATGCGGCTCCTCCACGTCCTAGGCGGTGCCCCCGCCCGTTTTGGCTAAAGCGCGGCTGAGAATGTTTTCAGCCGCGTTGACGTCCGCGTTCGCCCGATACCCGCATTCGACGCAACGGAAGACCGCTTGGCTCTCACGGTTCCCCTTGGCGACGTGACCGCACTTATGGCAGGTCTGGCTGGTATAGGCGGCGGGGATGACGACAAGACGGCCGCCATTGGCGTCCATCTTGTCCTTGAGCCGTTTCATCAGACGGCTCCAGTTGTTGCTTAGGATGGACCGGTTGAGTCCGGCCTTGGCTTTGGCTCCGTTATGGAGGTATTGGCCCGGCTTGGCCGGATCAGGCCTTGGCTTCGGGCGCTTCGTCATGGCCTGGACGTCCAGGTCCTCCATGGCGACGAGACTGTTCTCCCGGGCGAGCCTTGTCGTGGTCTTCTCGATCCAGTCGTTCCTACGGCGGACGATATAACCTTGCAGAGCGTTGAACTCAGATAACGTCTTCCGCCTGCGCTTGGAAGCGAGCTTGGCGGTTTTGCCGCCCCTGGCCTCGTTGGTCCGGTCCTGACAGGCCATCCGGCGCTGGAGGTATTTCAACCGTTTCAATTCGGCCTTCGATGGCTTGGGCATGTCCCTGAAGGTCCCGTCGGACAAAGCCAGAGTGTGCACGCAGCCACGGTCGATGCCGATGACGCCGTCCCCGGTCCTCGGTAACGGCAGGGGCATGTTGACGAACACGAGGCTGCGATGGGTCCAGTCGACATGGACGCTGGTGTAGGGTCGTATCGGCTGGCTCACGCGCACGTGGATGATGACACGCCAATGGGCCTTCCCGCCGGGCTTGACTCATCCCGTCGGGTTCATGCCGGTGATGACGACCACACCGGACTTCCGGCCGGTCTGATGAAAAAGCGCGTTGCCTGTCTTGGAGGCGTTGCGCCAGCAGACGAAGCCCAGGCCGCGATGGCGCGACTTGAAGCCGGGGACGCGGCCACCGGCCGTCTTCTTGCGCTTAAGTCCGGCGGACCATTCGGTATTCTCGATCCTGTCGGTGGATGACAATATGGGCGCTGGAATGCCCGCCATCCACGAGTATTGGAGGCGGGCCTCTTTATCCGAAAGCAACTCGGCCACGTCGGGACCACCCAAGGGCTCCTTGATCCAGTCGACGATTTCGCCGGCCTCGTCCTTGACAGGTATATTATGCGTTCTCTGCTCGCGGCGTTGGTTGAATCTGGTGCGCCATCCGTCGCACAGCCACACCATGATACGCTCGGGATTCCGTGTCCAATAAGGATTATTACAGTGGTCCACGCCGAGGAAGACGCTCGCGCCGGTGTGCTTGACGCCGTCGATGCGGACCTTCTGACTCACCGTGGACCACCTCCTTGCATCAAGGGCCTATGCGTCCCGGCCTTGGACCCCAGCGCTGAAGCGCGGGGCATGAATTTTTTCGGTCACCTTGGCGACGGATGCCGGCGCCAATACCGGCGACGGCAGCAAGACCGTATGCAATCAGCTCGACTGTCTGCCGATACTCCGTTGGTCGAACACCATCGGCGGCCTGACCAGCCGCGTCGACGACATAAGCCGGTTCAATACGCCCCGTAAGGACGGTCGCCCCGAGGGGACATACCACCCTTACGCGCCCTGAGTAGGGAATGGTCACCCAAGACGACGCCACCCCCGGACTGGAGACTCCAGGCCGGGGGTGGCGTCCTGTCTTCGGAAAAGTCAGGGGCGGGATACCTCGTTGTAGAGAACGACGAATCCGGTCCAGTTGATGGTCGTGCTGTAGCTCAGCTCGGAGATGTCCCTATCCTGATAGCCGCCGTCAGCCCAATGGCGGTACGTGCCACTGACATCCGGACGGGAGAAATCGGAGGTCGGGGTCACGGTGATGCCGTCGAACAGATCAGGCTGCCCGCCCGCATCCTTGGCGACGTCGGACGCCTCCTTTGCGAACGCGGCCTTGACCGCATCCGCGTATCCGGCGGCGGGCTCCGGATCCTCCGGCGCCAGATTCACCGAATCGCTTCCCGCGGAGCCTGCAGGCGATTCGAAGTCCATCACATAGGAGGCCGCCGGAGTCGCTGTCACCTGATATGGCTGGTCGAAGACGTCGTCGAACACGTCGACCGACAGGGAATGCTCTCCTGGAAGCATCAGCAGCGTCTGACCGTCTCCGGTAGAGGTGCTTCCATCCCTGGTGGGACATGTCACATTGGACACAACCGGCGCGTCGGTTCCATCCACGGAGAATGGGGAGCAGATGGACAGGACGCCGAACGGCATGGACCGCAGACGCCACTTCCCCTGCTCCTTCTTCACGTAGAAGTCACTTGTGGAGTCCTGGTCCGATGTCCTCCACCGCAGGGTGATTATCTGGTCCTCGCTGTCGGAGTCGGGTGAATACTCCTTGTACTCCCATTTAATGCCCTTGGCCTTCGCGTCCGGCAGCAGCGCCTTCTCCAGATCGGCCCTCTTCAGAGACTTCTTGTCCGACCACAAGTTGAACAACTCGTGGGATTTGCCTTGGTTCAGTAGCGTCGCCAGGTCCTTTCCGAATTCGGCGACCTCGTCCACCGGCTCCTTCGATTCCGCCGTCGGCGTCGGAGCCGTCGTCGTACCGCATCCAGCCAGTGTCAACAGGACGGCCAGCGCGGCCACCCCTTTCGTCAGTCGTTTCATCTTCTTCCCTTCCGGCCCAAACCCCTTGTCCAAGCCATGCAATCAGACTACCACCTGGCCGCATAGGGGAGGCGCAGTACTGTCATGGAGGCTGATATGGAACTGAATGCGACCATCACCCTGGCGGCCGCCGACCTGACCTCGCGGGACGGCGACAGCAACGTCTGCAGCCATGGACTGGATTGTCTGCCGATACTCCGCTGGTCGAACACCATCGGCGGCCTGACCAGCCGCGTCGACGACGTGAGCATGTTCAATCCGCGTTCATGGTTCGAGGCGGTGCCGGCCAACATCACCGGCATCTTCCTGTCCGTCGGCAACAACCTGTGGGCCGCCGCCGCGACGATCGAGCGAATGGCCGACGGTTCATCGGCCATGACGGACACGTTCGGCAAGATGGCGAACCGCTTCACGGGCGCCGTCTGGAACAGCCTGTCCGACTGGCGCATCTTGTCCGTAGCCATCATCCTCGTCGTCGGCGTCTCCCTCTGGCGGTACATCCACAACGGCACCGTCCAGGCGTTTGGGCAGCGCATGGTCGCCCTTGTCCTGGGACTCGCCATGTTCTCCACCGTCGGCATCGCCTCCGCCAACAATCCGGAGACGCCGGCCACGCTCACCCCGTACTGGATGGTGAATACCACCAGCAAGTACATCGGCGATGTCGCGGGCTCGGCGTCCGATGCCCTTGTGCAAGGATTCGACAGTGGTGGGACGTTCCTCGCCCATGATTACTCGAAGAACGCCACCGGCGATCTGCTCAGCTGCCGCAACTACCTTCACCAGCTTCATCTGGAGAACAGCACCCACATGAAGTCCAACGGCCACGCCAACGACACGGTGCTGACCGCCATGAACACCATGTGGGAGGAGACGGCGCTGCGCATTTACGCGCGCACCCAGTATGGGCCGGGCGTCAACGCCGATCAGGTCTTTTGCCGCGTGCCCGAATATCGCGCAGGAGCGACCGCGGATGACATGGCCCTCATCGCCAAGTACGCCATCAGCAATGCCTACGACGACAAGCAGCCAGCCGGGCATTTCAGCGCCGACGGCGACATGATGGCCTACATTCCGAATTTATGGGAGGGTGCCATCGGTACCAAAGCCGACCAGAAGGTCGCCAACGAGGATGTGGGACTCGACCGCTGGGTCACAATGTGGGACGTCTGCGGCTTCGGCAAGCAACGCAACAGCCTTTACATCCGCTCGGGCTGGGCATTCGTCAACAGCGTGGAGGGCGACAACAGAGGCATCGACTCCAGTGGCAATCCGGCCAGCGACACAACCGACCTGCTCACGCAATGCCGGGCGAGCCTCACCGCAAGCCTTACGAAATCGAAAAACGGTGAATACAACAAGGCCGACGACAAACTCCGTCCGTCCGTAATGATGGCCGGCGCCGCAGAGGATATGGACGCCGCCAACAAGGCATGCTCCAACATGACTGGATCAATCCTCTCCGGCGCGGCGACCGGAGGCTTCATCGGCGCCGCGTGGGGAGCAGCCAAGAAGGCCGCCTCCTGCCTTACCACCAACTCCAAGGCGGAAGACCACTTCACGACGTTCGCCGCGCTGGCCAATAAATTCAATCTGTCATCCTCGGAGAACTGGCGCACGCTCGCCACACTGCATAACAATACGACCGACGAGACCGTCATCAACAGCGCGATACGCACGCTGTCATACCAGCAGGGCAAGGTGACCGCGTCCGAGCTTGGCGCGTCTGTCGTGTTCGCCTTGTCTTCCATCGTCAACCTGCTCATCTGGGGCGTCGGCTTCGGACTGATCAAGATGCTCACCCTCGCATTGGCCTGCCTCGTCGCCGCCGGCGGCCTCTGGCTTGGCCTCCTCTTCTACGCGCTCAGCCCCGACAAGGGCAAGAGGGCCGTCGTCAACGCCGCCAAGCGGGTGGGCGGCATGTGCGCCGCCGGAAGCGTGCTCGGACTCGCCGCCTCCACGGGCTGCCTGTTCGTCACGGCCGCCATGGCCGGCCTCGGCCTCATCAACGGACAGGGCTCGACCACCGGCAACACCACGCTGTTCGCCGTCGCCTCCGCCGTCCTGCCGTTCGTCTACCTGTGGGCCATCCGCTACATCTGCGTCAACGTCTGGAGGATCGGCGACCCGTTCAGCGGCGAGGGACTCTTCAGGATGATCGGAGGCCAGGCCATCATGGGCGGGCTTAAGACGCTCGGCGGGGCCGCGCTCGGCGGGGCCGCCGGGGCCATCGGAGCGGCCATGGGCGGCGGCGGCGTCAAGGACATGCTCGGAGCCGCCGCGCACGGCGCCGGACTCGACAGGTCCCACGGAGCCCTCGGCCGAGCGGTCGGCACCGCCATGGCCGCCAAGGACCACACCGAGATACGCAACGCCATGCTCGGCCGGAACAAGGACAACCGCCCCGGCTCCGACGCCGACAAGGCCGCGCTCGACAAGGACGGCAAGCCGCTTGACGGCGAAGGCTCCAAGGAGGCCGAGAAGGCCGCCGGCGGAAACGAGGCCAAGGACGAGAAGTCCCAGGCCAAGGAGACCGTCCGCGACCGCTTCCGCAAGGAGCTCGAGGCCAAGGGCCTCAAAGGCGAGGAGCTCGAGAAGGCCCTCGATGAGAGGATGGCGTCCGACGAGGGCCGCAAGGCCGTGGCCGACCATCTGCGGGACAAGCACGCCGAGGACGCCGTCCGCGACCGCTTCCGCAAGGAGCTTGAGGCCAAGGGTCTTAAGGGCAGGAAGCTTGAGAAGGCCCTCGACGCCGCCATGGATTCCGACGAGGGCCGCAAGGCCGTCGACGACCTCAAGTACGGCTCCAAGCCGTCCGACGACGAGAGGACCCAGGCCGAGAAGGCCGTCCGCGACCGCTTCCGCAAGGAGCTTGAGGCCAAGGGCCTCAAGGGAGACAGGCTGGAAAGCGCCCTCGACGGGAGAATGCGCTCCACCGAGGGCATGGAGGCCGTGTCCGCGCTCGCCGACAAGCTCCACGACGAGGCCGGCATCACCGACGCCGAACGCGACGCCGCCCGCCGCGCCGTGTTCGGCAAACGCAGCCGCGAGCTGCAGAAGGCCGGCTTCAAGGGCGGGGACCTCAAGCGCGAACTCGACAAGTACATGGACTCCGACGAGGCCAAGGCCGCCGTCGACGACCTTGCGCGCTTCAACCACGAACAGCGCGTCTACGGCGACGACATCCGCCGGGCCGAGGACGCCAAGCGCGCCCGGCTGCGCGAAAGCCTCGCCGCCCAGGGCCTCTCCGGCAGGAGGCTGGACGACCAGGTCGAGGCCATGATGGCCTCCGACCCCGTCCGCATGGAGATCATGCGGAACGCCCACGCGGCCCACGCCTCCTCCGCGCTCGCGTCCATGGGCTTCGGGACGCCGACCCCGACCGAGGCCGACCACATCGCAGCCTACAAGCCGGACGCCGCCGAGCTCGCCCAGGCGCAGAAACGGATACGCGAACGTGTCACGAACGAGGAGAGGGCAAGGCTCTCCCGGACCATGGACGCCGATTCCCCGGACTTCCAGAGCACGCTGGAGGCGAACGTGGACTCCATCATGCGCGCCAACGGCACCGGAAAGGAGATCGGCGACCTCGCCTCCGAAATCCACCACGACAACTACATGGCCGCCATGGACCGCCGCGTCGCCGCCCTCGGCCCCGACGCCCGCGCCGTGCTTGACCAGCGCATGGCCGCCGAGCGGGAAAGGATCATGGCCGGCCACCCCGACCTGAGCATCGCCGAGGCGCGGGCGCGCGCCCGCGGCAACGTCCTCACCGAATCCGGCATGGCGTCCATACAGGCCGCGGGGGAGCGCCACGCCCTCGCCGGCATGGCGTCCAGCCTCAACGGCAACGCCAACGACATGATCGCCGCGGCCTCCCGCCTCGGCGTCACCGCCACCCAGGCGCAGATGGACGACGCCACCGACATGGTCCGCCAGCGCCTCACCCAACAGGCCGCCGCCCAGGGACTGTCCGGCACGCTCCTCGACTCCAGGGTCGACTCCATGATGGCATCCAACACGGGCCGCGCGGCCGTCCGGGCGCAGGCGCTGTCCATGAACCCGCAGGTCGCCGCGCAGGCGGCCGACGCCCGCGCAAGGGCCGTCGACCAGGCCACCGTGTCCCTGATGCGCACCGGCGCCTACGCCGATACGGCCGACGCCCGCGCCGCCGCCATCGCCCAGAACAGGCTCACCACGCGATACGTGTCGCAGGGCCTGTCCGGCGACGAGCTGAACGCCAAGGTCGCGTCCATGATGGCCGACCCGACCGTCAAGGCCCGCATGAAGGCCGACGCCGACGTGCTGCGCGCCGACCCCCGCAGGACGGCCCGCTTCGACGGCATGCTCGCGGAGACGAACGCCACGCTCCGCGGCCGCTTCGAAACGGCCCGCATGTCCGGCGCCGGAAGCCTCGGCGCCGCCAAGGCCGCCGTCATGGGCTCCAGGAGCGTCCAAACGGCCGGCGCGGTCGCATCCGCGGTTGGGGCGACGACCGAAGCCGTGGCCCGGACTGCCGCCGCCCATCCGGTCGCCATGGCCGCCGCCACGGCGGCGCTCGCCCCGATCGACCTGCCGGTGACGGCGATGGCCGCCACCGCGGCGCTCGCCTCCCATACGCTGGCCAGCCCGAACGGACATGTCCGCAAGGCCGTCGGATTCGCCAAGCCCGCCGCCCGCAAGGCCGTCGCCGCCGCGCGGGAGGACATGACGCCACTGAACGACGGGGACGCCATGCTCGCCGTCGCCGTCCCGGCCACCGCCGGCCCCATGGCGGACATGCCGACGATGATCCCAAGGCCCGCCCCGACGCCCGCGGCGGCCCCGGACGGCCGCC
>UMHV01019840.1_pt1 | contig 16603 bp, 12 predicted proteins | sample 1965621 | NCBI WGS metagenome assembly UMHV01 (sample SAMEA4836108, study PRJEB28245) | human gut metagenome | biome: gut microbiome; material: fecal sample | place: Denmark | collected 2008 | reverse complement strand
CCAAGATTGTCTTATTTTGATGTGATGTTTCACGTGAAACATTGCATATTTCTACATCAAATATTCTGAAAGGATGTGACTACCCATGGAAACCATTGCTGCCATTGCAACCCCACACGCTGCCGGCGGAATCTCCGTCATCCGAATTTCTGGCGATCAGGCATTTGCCGTTGCAGACCGGATTTTCCATTCTGATTTCGGAAAAATCCCCTCCAAAATGGCAGGGTATACTTGTGCCTATGGCACACTTGCCAACTTAGATGACGGCATTCTGACCGCTTTCCGTGCACCGCACAGCTATACGGGCGAGGACGTTGTAGAATTGTCCTGTCATGGCGGAATTTATCTCACACAGCAAATTTTAGATGCTGTTCTGCACGCTGGTGCAGTTCCGGCACAGCCGGGCGAATTTACGAAACGGGCATTCTGTAACGGCAAACTCTCCCTTACGCAGGCAGAAGCGGTGATGGATGTCATTGCAGCTTCTGGCAGCCGAGAATTACAGTTTGCCAACGCCATGCGAGAAGGAGCAATGGTTCGTCGGGTGCATGCCGTACAAGAGCAGCTGGTAACAGTTCTGAGCGGTCTTGCAGCATGGGCGGACTATCCGGAAGAGGATTTGCCGGAAGTCGCTCCAGAAGCCCTGCAAACCTCTCTGCAACAGATTCAGCAGGACTTGAAGCAGCTGCTGCAAACCAGAGATTATGGTCGGATTTTGAAATCTGGTGTGCTGACAGTCATTGCAGGGAAGCCGAATGTCGGAAAGTCCACACTATTCAATCTGCTCTCTGGATGTGAACGCAGCATTGTTACTGAAATTGCCGGAACGACACGGGATGTTGTAGAAGAATGTGTGCGGTTGGGAGAAGTCACGCTGCGGTTGTCGGATACTGCCGGACTGCGGGAAACTGAAGACCGCATTGAACAAATCGGTGTGCGGATTGCCAAAGAAAAGCTGGAACAGGCAGACTTGATTCTTGCCGTGTTTGATAGTCGGCAGCCATTGACAGAAGAGGACTGGGCACTGCTCGAACAGGTGAAAAGTCGTCCTGTCATTGTCATTCTGAATAAGAGCGATGCCGGAACAGCACAGATTACACCGGAACAGTTGCCGGATTTCCCGTATTGTATCACAATGTCTGCAAAGGCTGGCAGTGGATTGTCTGAACTGGAGGCAGCTGTAAAGGGGCTGTTTGATCGGGGCGATGTTACGCCAGAACTGGGAATTCTGGCAAATGCTCGACAAACGGCATGTGCAGAAACTGCCTTGCAGATGGTGACAGATGCCTTGCAGGCGTTGCAGGGTGGGGAATTGCTGGATGCAGTGACCGTATTACTGGACGAAGCAGCACAGGCGTTGATGACCTTGACAGGAGAACGGGTAACAGAAGCAGTTGTAGAAGAAGTATTCCGGCATTTCTGCGTTGGAAAATAAGAGATTGTGAAAGGGAAACGAGCCGCAGGCAAAAGCGGTCGAGCTGGCTCAGCTCGGCGGAGGAGGGTGATTCCCCACAGTGTGGGGAAATGTCCCGAAGGGACAAAAGGGCAGGGCATCTTCTAAAATGGAGGGCAAGCTGCTCTCCCAAGAGCAATGTTTCACATGAAACAATTCGTGAAAATAAGTTGTTTTTCCATGTCGGCTGCAATTACCGAGCCGCAGGCAAATAAAAGTTTTTTGATCCAACAATTTTTCAAAAATGTTGGCGAGGTTCAGAGCGAGTAGCCCTGATCGCTGCCCGCAGGCAGCGAAATCCCCGTGCCATGCTTTTGGCACACGGAGGGGGTGGTGAGAAAAGCGATAGCTTTTCGAGGCGGGGCGAACAAGAACGCACCGCCTTGTGAGACCTTATCGGAAAACAAATATTTTCCAACTGTTCCAGTGGAACAGTTGGAACGGAAAACTTTTCTGAAAGTCCTGCTCTTAGAGAAAACGGTCTTCAACGTCCGGCAAAAGGGGGTTTCACCCCTGCTTTTGCCTGCCAGCGTGCAGCAATTGCCCCGTTGCCTTGTCCGAATTTGTAACCTGTTTTACAAAGGCAATCAAATTGCGAATTGGAAAGTTTCAAAAAAGTGCAATTGCAGTAGGGAGAACTTGTTGCAAAATAATTTGCTTCGCAAATGTGGGCTGCTCGCCCACACCTCGGCAGCATTTTTGAAAAACTGCTGCACCGAAAAACTTTCAGTTGCCTGCGGCTTGTTGCTTGGAAACGATGCTTCTAGGGAAACCGATCTTCCACATCCGGCAAAAGGGGGTTCCACCCCTGCTTTTGCCTACCAGCGTGCAGCAATTGCCCCGTTGCCTTGTCCGAATTTGCAACTTGTTTCATAAAGATAATCAATTGTGAATTGGCAAGTTTCAAAGAATGCAATTGCAGCAGGGAGAACTTGTTGCAAAATAATTTGCTTCGCAAATGTGGGCTGCTCGCCCACACCTCGGCAGCATTTTTAAAAAACTGCTGCACCGGAAAACTTTTCAGTTGCCTGCGGCTCGATTCTTACAGCAAGCATGCAATAGTTTGTTTCCCATCAACCACGTTTTCCACAAGTTTTGAAAAAATGGTTGAAACAAATAAAATAAATAATTATATTTGAAATGTTCGCCTGCATAGATGCATACAGGTGATGCAAAAAAGGAGATTACCAATGTACGAGATGGAATCTTATACGGTTGCAGTCATTGGTGCCGGTCATGCCGGCGTTGAAGCAGCACTTTCCTGTGCCAGAATGGGCTGCAAAACCGTATTATTTACAATTTCTCTAGACCAGATTGCCAACATGCCCTGCAATCCGTCCATCGGCGGAACGGCAAAAGGGCACTTGGTACGGGAAATTGATGCCCTCGGCGGTGAAATGGGTAAGGCAGCCGATGCCTGCTTCCTGCAAAGCCGTATGCTGAACCGAGGAAAAGGACCAGCTGTCCACAGCCTTCGGGTGCAGGCAGACCGTGTTCGGTATCATAACTATATGAAACAAGTCTGCGAGCAGACCGAAAACCTGTATATCAAACAGGCGGAAGTTGCAGAAATTTTAGTGGAAGATGGTGCTGTCTGCGGCGTTGTCACCACATTGGGGGCAAAGTATGCCGTAAAGGCTGCCATTGTTGCCACTGGAACGTATCTGAATGGTAGAATTCATGTTGGAACAGTTTCCTATGAGAGCGGCCCAGACAGTGCCCTGCCGAGCCGTGCACTGGGGAAGAGTTTGCAGGCACTGGGTTTGCCGCTCCGGCGGTTTAAGACCGGAACGCCTTGCCGGGTACATAGCAGAAGCATTGACTTTGACCGGATGGAACCGCAGGACGGCGATGCAGAAATTGTGCCGTTTTCGTTTGCAACACCACGGGAAGGCTTACACAATACGGTTCGCTGCTATATTACTTATACGAACGCAGAAACTCACCGCATTATTCGGGAAAACCTGAACCGTTCGCCACTGTTTACCGGACAGATTTCCGGCATTGGACCTCGGTACTGCCCATCCATTGAAACGAAAATTGTGCGGTTCGCAGAGAAAGAACGCCATCAGCTGTTTGTTGAACCGATGGGGATGCAGACAGAAGAATATTATCTGCAAGGCATGTCATCTTCACTGCCAGAAGATGTGCAGCTTGCATTTTTGCGGACAATTCGGGGCTTGGAACATGTAGAAATTATGCGTCCAGCTTATGCGATTGAATATGATTGCGTAGATCCAACCGCCCTGCGTCCAACACTGGAAACAAAACAGATTCATGGCTTGTATGGGGCTGGGCAGTTTAACGGTTCTTCTGGCTATGAAGAAGCCGCAGCACAGGGCATTGTTGCCGGAATCAACGCTGCCTTGCAGGCACAGAACAAACCGCCGATGATTCTGGATCGGGCAAGTTCTTATATTGGAACGCTGGTCGATGACTTGGTAACAAAGGGCTGCGAAGACCCGTATCGAATGATGACTTCCAGAAGTGAATATCGGCTGGTTCTGCGGCAGGATAACGCAGATTTCCGGTTGATGCCGATTGGTTATAAAGTCGGACTGCTGCCGGAGGCACGGTATCAGGAGATGTTGAAAAAGTACGAACTGGTCGAAACGGAGAAGCAGCGATTGTTGAAAACAAATGTTGCTCCGTCAGATGCTTTCAACAAGTTTTTAACAGAACACGAAACAGCACCGCTTTCCACAGGCTGTAAGCTGGCAGATTTGATTCGCCGTCCACAATTAAACTATGCATTGTTGAAACCGTTCGATGTAGAACGTCCGGATTACCCGTTAGAAATTGGGGAACAAGTGGAAATTCAGTTGAAATACGAGGGCTATATTGAAAAGCAAATGGCACAGATTGCCCGAATGCGGAAACTGGAGGAAAAATCTCTGCCGGAAACGGTGGATTATACGCAAATTCGGGGGTTACGGCTGGAAGCAGCAGAAAAATTGAATGCACACCGTCCGGCAAATATCGGGCAGGCAAGCCGGATTTCCGGCGTATCGCCAGCAGATATTTCCGTGTTATTGGTGTGGGAAACCGCCTTGCAGAAAGGAGAACAGCCATCATGAAATGGGAACGTGCGGAAAAAATGTTCGCCCACAGCGGACTGTCCTTGACAGAAGGACAATTTCATCAGTTTTCAACGTATCAAGAAATTTTGGTGGAAACCAACCGCCGAATGAACCTCACAACCATCACGGAAGATGCAGAAGTCTGGAGAAAACATTTTCTGGACAGCTGTCTGCCGTTTCAGTATGTTGAGATTCCAAAAGGAGCAGCGGTGATTGACGTGGGAACAGGGGCAGGCTTTCCGGGCATTCCCATGCGGATTTTACGGCCGGACTTGCGGCTGACGATGCTGGACAGCCTGCAAAAGCGGGTGCATTTTCTGGAATCCGTCTGCCAGGCGTTGCAAATTCCAGTGCACTGCGTGCATGCAAGGGCAGAATTTGGTGGAAAACAGCCGGATTTACGGGAACAATTTGACGTTGCGTGTGCCAGAGCCGTGGCAGCAATGCCGCTGCTGTGTGAATATTGCTTACCGTTTGTAAAAGTTGGCGGAATGTTTTTGGCATTGAAAGGGCCAAATGAAACGGTAGAAGATGCCATGGAGCATATGAAGCGGCTGGGCGGAGAACTGGAAGAAACATTTTTGTATTCGCTGGAGCAGAATGAAGCACGGCGATTGTTTGTGATTCGGAAGGTTCGGGAAACGCCGAAGCAGTATCCTCGTTCGCCGAAGCAGTTGCAAAACCGGAAACATTCATCATAAATAATAGAGAATCTAGAATAGGAAACGGAATAAAATGCGAGCCACAGGCAAATAAAAAGTTTTTCGGTGCAGCAGTTTTTCAAAAATGCTGCCGAGGTGTGGGCGAGTAGCCCACATTTGCGAAGCAAATTGTATTCGCAACAAGTGATTTCTGCTGCAATTGCATTTTTAAAAGCTGTCCAATTCAAACAAAGTTGAATCATGAGAATCAAGGCTGTAAATTCAAACAAGGCAACGGGGCAATTGCAGCATACTGGCAGGCAAAAGCAGGGGTGGAACCCCCTTTTGCCGGATGCTGAAAATTGTTTTTTCTAAGAATCATTCTTTTCATGTTTCACATGAAACAGTGTTCTTGGAATACCATTCGAATCCGGTTCGGCAAGGCTGGGGCACATCCCCAGCTTGCCTAGGAATCGCAATTGCCCCTGAAACCTTGTCTCTCATTACAACCTTTCAATTTTAAAGGCAATTGCGATTCTTCCGATTCTCTCTTAGATTTTTGTTTTCTTTCATTGTGCAGTTTCAATTTGCTTCGCAAATGTGGGCTGCTCGCCCACACCTCGCCAACATTTTTGAAAAATTGTTGGATCAAAAAACTTTTTATTTTGCCTGCGGCTCGTTTTTTTCAGCCATTTCGCATCAGAAAAGCTTTTTATTCCAACGCAGCGTTTCACGTGAAACATTTCTCATTTTTATTCCTTGAAAATCACTCAAAAAATAGAAAAAGTCTACCAATTTTGCAACACTTTGTAGAATTTCAGAAGAATTTTTCGGATTTTTACGAAATAGCATTGCAAAATTTCACCATTTCGTGTAAAATAGTAAAGCAGTGTCCGCTGTTGAGTGGACACAAATACATTTTTTTAGAAACCAATCGACAGAAATCAACAGGGGAGGAAGCAGCAAACGCATGAAAATTACCGGAATTATTTGTGAATACAATCCACTGCACAACGGACATCTTTATCAGATTCAGCAGGTGCGGAAAAATGGGGCTGAAGCCATTGTTGCGGTCATGAGCGGAAACTTTATGCAACGGGGCGATGTTGCCGTGATGGATAAGTTTACACGTGCAAAACTGGCAGTGGAATCCGGCGTGGATTTGGTGATTGAATTGCCCGTACCATATGCCGTTGCACCGGCAGAGGTGTTTGCATTGGGCGGTGTTGCTCTGCTTTCTGCATTGCCGAATGTGACAGAAATTTCATTCGGAAGTGAGTGCGGAGATTTGGAACTGCTCCGGCAGGCGGCAGATGCTTGTTACCTCTGTAAGACGGAATATCGGGATGTGATGCAGGATTTCCTGAAACAGGGTCATCCCTATCCGGAAGTCTTGATGCATATGGTGGAACAGCTCTATGGGACAGAAGTTGCAGAAGTGCTGCTCGAACCAAATAACACATTAGCAGTAGAGTACTTGAACGCTATGCATACGCTGAAAAGTCCGCTTGAACCCTATACCGTACAACGTCGTGGGGCAGGACATCACAGCTTACTGCTGGGCGAAGAGCGACCGGAAGAGGGAACAGCTGGAATTGCCAGTGCAACTTATATTCGGAACTGTATTCAAAATGGTGTTGACTGTCGGCGAACTGTTCCGGAATACTGTTACCAAACCTTGCAGGAGATGGAAGAAGCCGGACAGATTGCAGATATTCATTATTTGGAACGGGTTTTGCTCTATCAGCTGCGGACAACTTCCGCAGAGAATTTGAGAACGATTGCAGAAATCGGGCAGGGGTTGGAGCATCGCCTTTATCAGGCTCGTTCCGCCACCAGTTTGGAAAATCTGCTGGAAATTCTGCAAACAAAACGCTATCCATTGGCACGGCTGCGGCGGATTTTGATTCATGTTCTGCTGGATATCCGAAAAAGCGATACCAAGGGCTTACCGCCATATGGTCGAATTTTGGCGTTTAATGACATGGGACGGCAGATTTTGCGGTGTTCTAAGGATAGCCGAGGAATTCCGTTCTCGCATTCGCTGAAAGAATTGAGTAAGTTGAATCCGGCAGCAAGTCGCTGTGCATTGCTGGATGCAAAGGCAACCGATATTTTTTATTTGGCGATGCCGGAGGTTGGAACGGCAGCAATGGACTACCGTCGAAAGACAGAGCCGCCGAAACCGATGGAATCAGCGGAAGAAGAGCCGACTGCATGAGAAAAAACCGTTCCGAGAGGGGCGGTTTTTTGTTTCATTGGAAGTGGCATAAGCAGTATAGTTGCTGGGAGCGAGCCGCAGGCAAATAAAAAGTTTTTCGGTGCAGCAGTTTTTCAAAAATGCTGCCGAGGTGTGGGCGAGTAGCCCACATTTGCGAAGCAAATCAAAACTGCACCATGAAATAAAACAAAAATCTAAGAGAGAATTGAAAGAATCGCAATTGCCTTCAAAATCAGAAGGTTGTAATAAGAGTCAAGGTTTCAGGGGCAATTGCGATTCCCAAGGCAAGCAGGGGATGTGCCCCAGCCTTGCCGAACCGGATGCAATTGGTTTCCCAAGTGCAATGTTTCACATGAAACATTACAAAAACTGCTCTTAGGAAAAACGATTTTCAGCGTCCGGCAAAAGGGGGTTCCACCCCTGCTTTTGCCTGCCAGCGTGCTGCAATTGCCCCGTTGCCCTGTCTGAATTTGCAACTTGTTTCATAAAAGCACCCAATTCCGAATTGGGAAGTTTCAAAAAGTGCAATTGCAGCAGGGAAGCCAGAGATTGCAAAATTTCGTTTGCTCCGCAAATGTGGGCTGCTCGCCCACACCTCGGCAGCATTTTTGAAAAACTGCTGCACCGAAAAACTTTTTATTTTGCTTGTGGCTCATCCCCGTCAGCCACCACCAAATCCTGCCCCTTCTCAGCCTATTTTAAGGTTCTGATGTTATACTAAAATGGAATGTAGAAAGGAGATGCCTTGCTTTATGAACCTCTTAATCGTAGAAGACGAAGTACAGCTTGCCGATGCCCTCGCTGAAATCTTACAGCGGAATAAATACCATGTCGATACCGTCTATAACGGCGAAGACGGCTTGCATTATGCCAGCACTGGCATTTATGATTGTATTGTTTTGGATATCATGCTGCCCATTCTGGACGGCATTTCAGTTCTCCGGATGCTCCGGAAACAGAAAATTTCTACCCCCGTTCTGCTCTTAACCGCAAAGTCAGACGTTGCCGATAAAATTAACGGTCTGGATAGCGGTGCAGACGACTACTTGACAAAGCCATTTGTCACCGGTGAATTGCTCGCCCGAATTCGTGCCTTAACTCGCCGTACCGGAGAAGTTGCCGTTGACGGCTTGCAGTTCCATAACCTGCGGTTGGACTCTCAGAATTATACCCTCAGCTATGGACAGGAACAAATCAAACTGAGCCTGAAAGAATATCAAATCATGGAGATTTTCATGAGCAACCCCAAGCAGATTGTTTCCAAGGAATTTTTCATTGAAAAAATCTGGGGCTATGAGAGCGATGTTGAATACAACAATATCGAAGTGTATATTTCATTCCTGCGGAAAAAATTGCAGTCGATTCACGCCAATATCTCTATTAAAACCGCTCGGGGGATTGGCTATTTTCTGGAGGAACAGCCGGCATGATTCGCCATGTCAGACGCCATTTTATCTGTTTCACCATGTGCATTCTGACCGGAGCGGTTCTGCTGCCCATGATTGCCTTGAACGTCATTCCGGCGTTCATGTCCTATAATCAAAATAAAACGGTTTTGCAGCAGGCGGTACAGAATGAAATTCGCTTACGCAGTCCAAAACCCAGCAAGCAGCCGGATAAACAACCCTCAGAAAATGACCCGTTTATACCACAGACAACCACGGTTGTTTCTGGTACAACGGTTTCAGTTTCTGTCACCAGTACCACTACGACTACAGAAACCACTGCTGGAATCACCACGGATGCACCAGCAGAACAGACCCAAGCACCGCCAGAACCAGCTGTGCAGGGATCGCACACGAAACCAGCAGCAATGACAACACAGCCGGTCATGACAAAGCCGGCTGCCCCTGTTGTTACGACGCAGAATGTGCAGACCCAACCCAATGACCCGAATCCGGATTACCCACCGGATGACAATCATGACAATCCACCGCCTTATCCGGACGATTGGCATCGACCGCCAGAACAAGACCCATGGTGGTGGTACGAGCATGAGCATTATAACGATGAAAATATGAGTTTTAACAGTTGTGGCGTTCCGGGGGCAGCGATGCTTTCCTATATGTCGCTGACTGCTGCTGTTATAACCGATGGAAAAAAGCCGGAGGATGCCGGCTTTCCGCCCAAAGAAGAACATGACACCGATTGCTTTTTGGCAGTGCTTGATCAGCAGGGTAACATGATAGAAACCGTTCAGGCGGATTGGTATGATTATACAGAGGAACAGGTTGCTGCACTGGTTGCACAGGTACAGAAGCAGAATAAACAGGATGGCAAATATGAATCCTTGCAGTACTATGCACAGGACTATCAAAAGGGCACGATTATTTCTTTTATGGACTGCTCAAAAGACCAGAAGTTTTTGCGGCAGCTACTGTTCATCAGTATTGTGGTCTTTCTGTTGATGGAAAGCATTGTCTTTGGATTGACGATGATGCTGACAAAACGGGCGATGCAGCCGATGCAAATTTCATTTGAAAAGCAGAAACAATTCATTTCAGATGCTGGACACGAATTGAAAACACCGCTGACGATTATCTCTGCCAACGCTGATATTTTGCAAGACGAAATCGGAGAAAATAAGTGGCTGGACTATATCCGGATGCAAACGGAGCGAATGCGGATTTTGGTGGATGAAATGATGACGCTGACCAAGATGGAGCACAGCAGTGCAACTGCAACCGCAGAGCGGTTCAACCTGAGTTCTGCCGTAGAAACAATGGCGTTGCCGTTTGAATCACAGGCGTTCGAGCAACAGAAAAAGTTTGAGATTGACATTCAGCCAGAGCTATATTTTCAGGGCAACCCCGAACAGGTTCGGCGAATGATTGGCATTCTGATTGACAATGCATTCAAATACAGTGCGGAGCACGGAGCAATTCGAGTTTCCCTGAAAGAAGAAACCAGCGGTCGGGCAGTATTGGAAGTTTATAATACCGGAAAAGGGATTCGAGAGGACGAGAAAGAGAAAATCTTTGAACGATTCTACCGCAGCGACAGTTCTCGTGCACGGGCAACGGGTGGCTATGGATTGGGGCTTTCGATTGCAAAGAGTGTTGCAGATGCTCACAAGATGAAAATCGAAGTCAACAGCGAGCCGGAACACTGGATTACATTCACAGTATGGTTTCCGGCACAGAAAAAGCTGCCGGAAAAAGAGAAGAATCAAAATCATGCAAAATAATATCCGATAAACAAAAACCGCCGTTTCCGGAATTGCTTTTTCCGGAAATGGCGGTTTTGTATCTGTATACAATTACAAGTTTAATCCTTGACGGTTTGAATCCGCATGGAAATGTCAAAGCACTTGACCGAGTGGGTGAGTGCACCGAGAGAGATAATATCCACGCCAGTTTCTGCAACCGAGCGGATATTGTCTTTGGTGACATTGCCGGAGGCTTCCAGCAGGACTTTCCCATCATTGATGGCAACCGCTTTTTTCATCTCGTCACAGCTCATATTGTCCAGCATGATGATGTCTGCACCCGCTGCGAGGGCTTCTCTCAGTTCGTCCAGATTCCGAACTTCCAGTTCGATTTTTACCATGTGACCGATTTTTTTCCGGAGAGCGGTTACTGCTCCGGTAATGCTGCCGTAAGCATCAATGTGATTATCTTTCAGCATTGCTCCATCGGAGAGGTTATAGCGGTGATTTTTTCCGCCGCCAACGGTAACCGCATATTTTTGCAGCTGTCGCAGTCCCGGCAGGGTTTTCCGAGTGTCGGTAATCTGTGCCCGTGTTCCGGCAACGAGTGCCACACATTCAGCGGTAGCGGTTGCAATGCCGCTCATATGTTGGAGCAAGTTCAGAGCAGTGCGTTCGCCCTTGAGGAGGGTTTTGGTGCTGCCTTTCATCCGTGCGAGGATGTCTCCCTTTTGAACGGTTTCGCCGTCTTTCTTGAGGATTTCCATGGTGACGTTGCCGCCAGCCAGTTCAAAAACACGTTTTGCAATGTCGATGCCGCACAGAACGCCGGTATCTTTTGCGAGGTAGTAGGCTTCGGAAGTGTGCTCATCATCTAACAGATAATCGGTGGTAACATCCACATAGTGGATGTCTTCTTCCAGTGCAGTGGTGATGATTTTATCGATATAAAATGGTTGTAAAAGCATGAATACGCTCCTTTATGTTGGTATGTGGGAGTGGGCTGTCAATTACGAGCCGCAGGCAACTGCGGTCGAGCTGGCTCAGCTCGGCGGAGAGGGATTGTTAAGGGGGACAAGCTGTCCCCCTTAACAAAGGTTGCAGTGAGAGATATTGAAATCTAAGAGGAACAAGCAATCTGCTGTTCGCCGTTTTGAAAACAAAAAAACTTCAAGCCAACTGCAATCTAAGAAACATTCATAAGCAATTCGGATAACGCAACCACCGGCGAACAGCACACAGGCAGACAGCGAAGCGATTCTGCCGAACCGGATTCAGGGGATTTCCCTAAGAGCAGTGTTTCACATGAAACAAAACAAGAATCATTCTTAGGGAAAACGGTCTTTCGCATCCGGCAAAAGGGGGTTCCACCCCTGCTTTTGCCTGCCAGCGTGCTGCAATTGCCCCGTTGCCTTGTCCGAATTTGTAACTTGTTTCATAGAAACAATCAAGTTGCGAATTGGCAAGTTTCAAGAAATGCAATTGCAGCAGGAAAAACTTGTTGCAAATACAATTTGCTTCGCAAATGTGGGCTGCTCGTCCACACCTCGGCAGCATTTTTGAAAAACTGCTGCACCGAAAAACTTTTTATTTGCCTGCGGCTCGCATTTTTAAAACCCACTTCAAAATCAATTTAGAGAACTTCTTTCAGAATGGTATAGGCATTCGTTGCCATTGCTTTCGCTTCAATCAAATCCGGTGTAACGGCATACGGTTCACTATACAGTTCTCTCCGAATTTCCTTGATCCGTTCAAATCCGTTCAGCAATTCTGCCTGATGCGGAATGACAAAATAGCTGTTCTGCATGATCTGCCGGATTTCTGTTCGAGTGCCCTTTGGCATCGGCAGGGTATTTGCAGTTTCCGGGAAAGTTGCCTCTGCAAACGCATCCGGAACGGTCGGCAGCTTGGTTGCAATATCCAATGCAGCCCGTCTGGAGAATACCAGTGCTTCCAGTAGGGAATTGCTTGCCAGTCGATTGTTGCCGTGAACGCCTGTATTCGAGCATTCGCCAGCTGCATACAAGTGCGGAACAGTCGTTTCCGAATTGGTGTCAACCTGAATGCCGCCCATTAAATAGTGCTGGCATGGATAAATTGGAATCGGTTCTTTTGTCATGTCATAGCCCTGTTCAAGGACTTTCTGGTAAATCATCGGGAAACGGTTGCGGATAAAATCGGAATCCTTATAGGAAATATCCAAGAAGAAGTTATCCGAACCTGTGCGATTTTTTTCTTCAATGATGGCGTGAGAAACAACATCTCTCGGAGCAAGTTCCAGCCGTTCATCATAGCGATCCATAAACCGTTCCTTGTTGCAGTTCAGCAGGTAAGCACCTTCTCCACGAACTGCCTCAGAAATCAGGAAGCATTCCCGTGTGTGGTGGTCATTGAAAGCAGTCGGGTGGAATTGAATGAGGTGGAGATTCAGAATCTTTGCACCGAGGTCATGAGCAAAGGCAATGCCGTCACCGGTTGCAATTTTGGAATTGGTGGTGTAGGCATACATTCTGCCAATACCGCCAGTTGCCAGCAGAACAAAATGGCTGTTGTAGATTGTGAATGCATCGTCTTTCCGGACGTTGATGGAGAAGCCGGTGCTGGTTTTCTGTAAACCGACCATCATGGCAGATTCCAGAATGGTGACGTTCGGGAGAGTCTTCACTTTCCGCATTAGTGTCCGAACGATTTCTTCTCCGGTGGTGTCCTTGTGGTGGAAAATCCGGTGACGGCAGTGACCGCCCTCCAGCGTACGATGCAGAGAGCCGTCCGGTTTCCGGTCAAAGTCTGCTCCGAGCTTCAGCAGGGAGTCGATTGCCATGGCAGCATCCTCTACGAGAATCTGAACGGATTCCGGATTGTTCTTGAAACCGCCGGCAATCATGGTATCCTGCTTGTGCAGTTCTGGGGTGTCGTCCTCCGGTGACTTGTAAACGCCAGCGATTCCGCCCTGAGCGAGGGAGGAATTACAGAGAGTCATTTCCTGCTTGCAGATGAGCAGAACCTTGCAGTAGGAGGGTAGTTGAATCGCTCCATACAGACCGGCAGCACCGCCGCCAACAATGATAACATCAAAATTGTGATTCATAAAAAACCAGCATCCTTTCCACGGCTGTCAAAGGTTGTGAGGGCAGCCGTGCTTTTCCAAATCCAGCGAAAAAACGCTTTCTCTTATGATACTACTTTCGGGGATATTTGTCAAATATTTGACAAAGAATGTGGGCATGATAGGGGGAGGGGATTTTTGGGGATAGGGGGTGCAGGATACGAGCCGCAGGCAATCCTGCACTTTGCCCCTTTTTGCAGAAAATACGGCACTCCCTTGCAATTTGTTGGAAATTATGGTACAATAAATGGGAAACATCACAGAACAACACCCCAAAGAGGAGGCACAGCATGACTCATCAGGAAACCTTTATTCAAATCTATCAGGAACACATTCACCGGCGTGGTGCAGACCAGCTTTTGGCTTGGCTGCAATCCGATGCAAGCGACTTTTTCACTGCTCCATCCAGTACCCGTTACCACGGCTCTTATGAAGGCGGTCTGGTTGAACATAGCTTGAATGTCTATCATTGTCTGGTCGATTATCTGGCACGGCCACGCACAAAAGAACTGTATGGCATGGATTATTCAGATGAAACCGTTGCACTGGTGGCATTGATGCATGACATCTGCAAGGTGAATTTTTATGTGGTCGACTATCGAAACGCAAAAAATGAACAGGGTGTCTGGGAGAAAGTTCCGTATTATACGATTCGGGATGAAATGCCGTATGGACACGGGGAAAAATCCGTCTATATGCTGTCGGGCTTTCTACGGCTGAGTCGGGAAGAGGCATTTGCGATTCGGTATCATATGGGCTTTTCTGGCCCAGAAGACCGCAACCAAATCGGCAGAGCTTTGGAAATGTTTCCGCTGGCATTGGCTTTGAATGTGGCAGATATGGAAGCATCGTATTTTCTGGAGGGAACACCGGACAAATCTGGCAGCCGCCGCTGACGCTGTTTTTTGGATGGGCAGCGTTCTGATGATGACCAACAATGGAAAGAGAAAGGAAGGTTTTTTCTATGAACTGGTACGATAACGCCATTATGTATCACATTTATCCGCTCGGCTTTTGTGGAGCACCAAAACACAATGAAGGTGGAGAACCTGTAAACCGGCTTGAAAAAGTTCTGGACTGGATTCCGCACCTGAAAGAAATGCAGGTGGATGCGGTTTACTTTGGGCCAATCTTTGAATCAGTAGAACACGGTTATGACACGACTGATTACCGCCAGATTGACCGCCGACTCGGAACGAATGAAATGTTCAAGCACATCTGTGAAGTGCTGCACGAGAACGGCATCCGGGTCATTCTGGACGGCGTATTCAATCATGTCGGCAGAAATTTCTGGGCATTCCGGGATGTGCAGGAAAAGGGTCAGGCTTCCCCGTACTGCGATTGGTTTGCAGGTCTGAACTTTGGCGGTTCTAGTCCATATGGTGACCCGTTCTGGTATGAAGGTTGGAATGGCTATTATAATCTGGTCAAGCTGAACCTGAAGAACTGGCATGTATGTGATCACCTGATTGAAGCGGTTGGCTACTGGATGGACGAATTCCAGATTGACGGGATTCGGTTTGATGCAGCAGATTGCGTGGACTTTGACTTCTTCAAGCGGATTCGCAGCTTCTGCAAGGGCAAGAAACCGGATTTCTGGCTGATGGGTGAAATCATCCACGGCGACTATAAGCGTTGGGCAAATCCGGAAATGCTGGATTCTGTCACGAACTATGAATGCTATAAGGGCATTTATTCTTCTCACAACGACAAGAACTATTTTGAAATCAACTATTCCATCAATCGGCAGTTCGGCAACGGCGGGATTTATCAGGGCATTAACCTGTATAACTTTGTTGACAACCATGATGTAAATCGTCTTGCCAGCACACTGGTGGATCAGCGGTATTTGCCGTTGTGCTATACGCTGATGTATGCAATGCCGGGTATTCCGTCCGTTTATTACGGCAGTGAATATGGCGTGCAGGGTCGGCATGAAAACAATTCTGATGATGGATTGCGTCCATGCCTGGATCTGGCAGACTTGCAGAGAAGCGGCAATCTGGATTTGTACCGCCATCTGGTGAAACTGGGCAGAATTTACAAGGCATATCCGGCACTGCGGACAGGCAGCTATGAAACCGTAATCGTTCGGAATCGGCAGTTGCTGTTCCGGAAGGATTGGGATGGCACAACCGTTTATGTTGCATTGAACTTGGAAGATTGCTGCTCGGATATGCAGTTTGGCACACACCTGCCAGCACTGGTAGATGTAATCAGCGGACAGCCGATCGATGTCAATAACGGCAATGTCAATGTACACATGCAGCCGTTTAGTTCGATGATTCTGGTTGCAGATGATATTGTCAACCATGCAGAAGAACCGGAAACTGTTCCAGTAACCGCAGAACCGGAAAAGCCAGTAGAAGCAGGCGATCGGTATCAGCAGGAAGACGGCAGTGTATGGAAGGTTGTTTCTCTGGCAAGCCATGTAGAAACACAAGAAGAACTGGTGATTTATCAAGACGAAGCGAGCGGTAAGGTATGGGCAATGCCGAAATCCATCTTTATTGACCGGAAGAAGACTTTGCTGTAAAAAGAGAGCCGCAGGCAACGAAAAAGTTTTTCGGTGCAGCAGTTTTTCAAAAATGCTGCCGAGGTGTGGGCGAGTAGCCCACATTTGCGGAGCAAATTAGATTTTGCAGTCTGGTTTTCCAGCTGCAATTGCATTTTTTGAAACTTGCCAATTCGCAATTTGATTGATTTTATGAAACAAGTTGCAAATTCGGACAAGGCAACGGGGCAATTGCAGCAAGCTGGCAGGCAAAAGCAGGGGTGGAACCCCCTTTTGCCGGATGTTGCAGATTGTTTTCTCAAAGAAAATAGATTCATTGTACCTGTTCCACTGGAGCAGGTACAATTTTTTATGCAGTGTTTCATGTGAAACAATTGCTTTTATGAAAACGGACTGTTCAAAAATACGAGCCGCAGGCAACTGAAAAGTTTTTTGGTGT
>UMHV01061310.1_pt1 | contig 16614 bp, 10 predicted proteins | sample 1965621 | NCBI WGS metagenome assembly UMHV01 (sample SAMEA4836108, study PRJEB28245) | human gut metagenome | biome: gut microbiome; material: fecal sample | place: Denmark | collected 2008 | reverse complement strand
TGATAACCTTGCCGCGTTTGCAGAACTTAAACATCCTGCAGGTGAATCGGAATTAATGGATTATTTAAAAGAGTTTCTTCCTGTGTGGATGGTTCCCGCAAGGATTGAAATACTTGATAAAATGCCTCTTACCATTACAGGCAAGATTGATACCGCAGTTTTAAAAAATTACAAATTTAAACAGGGTCTATGTATTAATGAAAATTTAACTGATAAGGAAAAGAAAGTTATCGAAATTTTCAAAAAGATTATCGGGCTTGAACATGTCGGCTTACATGATAATTTTTTTGAACTTGGCGGGAGCTCGCTTGATGCACTGGAGTTGATTTTTGCATGTAAACGCATCGGGCTTTCCGTATCCGAAAAAATGCTGTCAAAGGATGCCACACCCGAATTTATAGCAAATTATCCGAAAAACTCAGAGTCTGTAATGATGATGAATGTGAGTACACTGAAAGAAGATATGAAATTTTCTGCGGATTTTGAGATTGCCCGAACTCTGCCCGATAATAAAGAAAATGTTTTGATAACAGGTGCAACAGGTTTTCTCGGCAGTGCGCTGTTGAGCAGACTTCTTGCGGATACGGATTATACCTGCTATTGTATTGTTAGATCAGATAGCGTTAATGCAGGCTTGAAACGAATAGAGCAAACTTTTGAATCTTACGGACTCAATAATTTTAATTCCTGCCGCATAAAAATTATTTGCGGGGATATTTCAAAAGATAATTTCGGATTAAATGACGATGTTTATAAATCGCTGTCAGAAAAGATTTTCAGGGTTTATCACTGTGCAGCTGCAGTTAATATGCTATATCCTTACGAAAAACTCAAAAATATCAATCTTGACGGAGTAAAAAGAATTCTGAGATTCGCCTGTGGTGGTGTTAAAAAAGAGCTTCACTATGCCTCAACTCTTTCGGTATTTGTTTCAACCGATAAGAATGTGGGGGTTGTTTATGAAAAAGACAAACTCGACGATATAGAAAAAATCTGGGGCGGCTACGGACAGTCAAAATTCGCCGCAGAAAAATATTTGTTAAATTCAGGACTTGATAATATTTATATATATCGCTTCGGGCTGATATGCGGGGACTCGGTGAGCGGGATTTCTTCAAAAAACGATTTTCTCGGGATGTTTATTAAAGGCGCAGAAGAGTTAGGATCTCTTCCGTATGACAAATCCGAAAAAATGGCTGTTGATATTACTCCGGTCGATTTTGCAGTAAAATCTGTTGTCAAAATTTCCGAAAGCAAAACACCTGAACGTATTTTTCATATCGCAAATAAAAAACCGCTTATGTACAATGATTTTATTAAATATATCAAAGAATCAGGAATTATTTGTGAAATCCCGGATTATGATATTTGGAGCAGCGCCGTTGGGGCAAAAGCTTCTTCATTAAATGAAGAAGCCTGTATAACTTCGTTATGCAGGATGGACCCTTCAAAGTTTGAACTCTACAGGTTTATGGATCTGTTTCAGGCAACAGAAATTGTTTTTGATACGAAAAATGCTTTTGCCGTTTCAAAACTTGAATGTCCTTGTGCTGATGAAAAACTTATTAAAAAATATCTTTCCATGCGAGGTGAAAAATGTCTACAGGTCTAGTTCTCGGAAAATTTTTGCCGCCGCATAAGGGGCATGAGTTTTTGATAAATTATGCAAAAGAACGGTCGGATAAGCTGTATATTATTATTGACTGTGTATCTGATAATGTTATACCCGCCAAAATTCGAGCCTCGTGGATGAAAAAGATTTGTCCCATGGCAAGCGTTTTAACTTTACAAAAAATTCTTCCTCAATACCCTCACGAGGCAGATGATTTTTGGGAACAATGGCAGGAGGAACTTCAGAAAATTCTTCCCGAAAAAATTGATTTTGTTTTTGCTTCGGAAACTTACGGCTTTAAACTGGCTGAAATTTTAGGCGCAAAATTTGAGATGGTTGATTTAGAGCGTAAAACAGTTGAAATCAGTGCCTCAAAAATAAGAAAAAATCCTTTCAAATATTGGGATTTTATATCCGATACGGCAAGACCTTTTTTTGTGAAAAAAGTCTGCATATTTGGTCCCGAGTCTACAGGAAAGTCCACTCTAACAGAAAAACTTGCAGAGCATTTTAATACTGCTTATGTTGAAGAATTTGCACGGCAGGTAATTGAGGCGCGCGGCGGTAACATTAATTATGATGATATGACAACTATTGCAAAAGGTCATAATGATGCGGTGTCTAAAGGGTTATTGCAGGCTGATAAACTCCTTTTTGTCGATACTGATGCAATTACTTCTAAAATCTGGAGCTTGAAACTTTTTGGCAAATATCCGAAAATTCTTGATGATATTATTGAAAAAGCGGATTATGATCTGTACCTGCTGCTTGATACAGATGTGCCTTGGGTTGACGATATTGTTCGTTATTTTCCCGAAAATCGAAAAGAATTTTTTGAAACCTGTGAAGCCGAACTGAAAAAATACAACAAAAATTATAAAATTATCCGCGGTGATTTTGACAAACGTTTTGAAAAAGCCGTTGAAACAGTAGAGGAAAATTTTTATGCATGGTAAAAACGAAATTTTCATAATGCCTGATTTTATTAATGATTACGATCTCTGGGACAGATATTGCGGCAGTGTATGGCAGAGTATACTTTCAGAATTAAATTTTTCCCGCTTCGGTACTGTGGCAGATATTGCTCCGGGTGCGTCTGCAAAGATTGAATATGCCCTTGTGAATGCCGGTTTTTGCGGAAAACTTTATATTATTGAACCGCACATAAAAACCGGACATATTATTTTAAATAAAGCACGAAAACTTTTACCTGAAGCGGATATTGTTTTGATAAATAAACCTTTTAGCAAAGTTTTTGTAAATGAAAAAATCGATGCGGTTTTTGCAAACCACCCGTTTGATGATTTTATTTCTGCATATTTGACAAAAGAAAAATCAGAACTTGATGTTATGTTCAATGATATTTCACAAGAAGAAGAGGCTGTTATTGAGCTTTTGAAAAAAACTTGGGATGTTTCACATGACAGAATTGAAAATGTAAAATCTCAAATCGCGTTAGAGTTTAAACAATTCTTAATGCGCCACATGCCTAGCACTGTTATTTTAAACCAGTATGACAGTTCATATTTTGACAGAAACGGACTGGGTATGATAAATTTACATGCAAATGAACTTTTTAACAGGATTAAAAATATTTCTGCCGGAAATTTTCCGTCTGAAATAGTACAAAAATTCTTAGATAAAAACGAAAACTACGGTAATATACACATAGGTGAAGTTTTACTAAATGCAGAGAATTGGACGGTTTATGAGAAAAAGTGATTTAAAGCCCTCAGCCTTGCAAAGTCTGGGGGAAGATATATTTTTAAAAGTTCCGTTGTATGAAGCTAAAGAAGAATATATTGTAAAATATGTGAATGCAGAGCTTTTTAAAAAATATTTTAATGATGAAGACATTAGTTTTGAACATATGGCTGAGGTTATCTGCCGCGAATTTTCAACAACGATTGACGAAACAAAATCGAACGGAAAGCAGATAGGGTTTGCCTATGTTGATATGCAGGAAGACCCTCTAAAAATTTCAATGTCAGGAAACCTTGGAAGTGGCAGAGCTTTTTATCAGGGGGAGTTCTTTAATATAAAAGGAGAAAAAACTCCGCTTGTACGCTCAAAGCGTCCGGAATATTCAAACGGAGTGCTTGAATTTGAAAAATCAATGTTTGAAACAATTTCATCAAACTCGCTTTATAATGACACAAATATAAAACTTTCGCCTGTGCTTGCAATCCTTGATATAAAAGAACCCTGCGAAGTTTCATGGAAAAATAAAATTTGCAGACGCGCCAAAATTGTGCGCATGGATATAGAAGGTTCCCTAAATAGGGTAACACATATTTTTAAAAGTAAACAAAAACTTTCGGCTCAAGAAATGCTTGATATGGCACATGCCTTCGGACAGTATGAAGGCGAAAAGTTTATTCAAAGGATTGAACATGGCGCTTGGTCAGCAGGAAATATTTCTCAATACGCCCACATGATTGATTTTGATACTGTAAGTGCCGTAAAATACCGCGCGCCACAGTTTTCGTTCTGTGTATGGTTTATCGAAAATTATTTCGGGTACGAGTACCTCGGGCAGGCGAAAATCCTTAAATCTCTTGCACATTCTCCCGATATAAACCGCGATAATGTTTCATACAAAGAATTAAGAAAAGTTATGTGTGAAGCGCGGACAGAGTACTTATTGAATAATTTTACAAGGCTTATGGGGTTTGAACTTCCGGACAAAAAATATATTAAGGATGTGAAAAAAATCTTTAAATTGTTTGATAAATTGTCAAGAAAGTGTTATCCGATTCCCGAAGAATTAAGCTGCAAAGACCAGCAGTGTTACATGTGTTCGCCGTTCGATTTCTCAAAATTTTTCAGGTATTATCCTCTGTTGAAACGCCGCGGCGATTTTGATGAATTTGCAGGATATGAATTAATGGTTAATCCTTTAAGAGATTTTAATGATTTTGATATTGAAAATTTTGATCGCGAGGATAAAAATAATAGATTTTTCTATAAACATGCACTGTATAAATTGGACAAAAATTTTATTCATAATATTGATGAATTTCTTGCACTATCAAAAGAGTGTCTTATTTTTATCAAAATGTACGATGAATTTTATGAAAAACTTCTTAAAAAACGGCTCATAAATCCTGTAGAAACCGAACGCAGGGCTTACAAATTCAACGAAGACCGCAGGAATCTTTTTATGCCTTACACATTGAGTGGACCTATTGACGACAGAACCGAAGAATTTACTTCCTACCAGGTCCACAGAGCAATTTCATCGGCAATTTTTTCAAATAAAAGGCATCCTGAGCATAAATTTTTTAACTTAACACCATCTGATGTTAATGTGTTTAAAGAAGGCTTTTTTGCAGTACTTTTGAATAATGAGGGGCAGCATAAATTGAGTTTGAATATTTATACAGATTCAATCAAAATTGACAGTGGTGATGTTTTTGAAATAAAAATAAACGATAAAAAATATCCTTGTACTGTTATGAAAAAAAACGACATTATTTCGATTCAAAGCGCATTTATGAATAATCTAAATCTTCTGCCGGATTTTTACAAGAATATTGAATTTTATAAATGCAGTAAGAGAATTTCTGTAAATACTATCACTGGTAAGATTTTTGATTTTAGTGCATGCCTGGCTTAAGTTCCGGATTTTAAAATTTGGATGTACCTCTCGGTTTCTATCATGCGTTTTTGAATTTCTTCAGCGCTGAGCAAGTGTGACTTTAGTGTTTTTTCCATCAGTTGTGCCTTCTTTGTTACATCAAAATCAACTACCTGAAAGTTTTGCTTATTTATATAGCCGCTTGCTGCAGGAATGTTCTCTGTTAACACATGCAAATATAGTTTGTCCAGATTTTTTGCTTTCGCTGTCTGTAAAGCCATATCAAATAAAATGTTTAATGTCCTTTTGCTTGCCCTGCTATGCCTGTATTCCGGAAATACCTGGAGATTACTAATGTAACCATCAGGCGACAGTTGCATTTCACCTGTTGAAATTTTATATTCATTTGTGACAATAAATTTATGCCCCAGCTGTTTTCCTCTTAACTGTAATTGGTCAGAGTTGAGAAGAATATTTTTGTAGGTCTGGTAAATATCATTATTAGAATTGTTTTCATTAATTATTTCTTCAAAAGTATCGTGCATTATTTTTTTGTTAAAAGGAACTATATATAATTCATCTTTCTGTGTAAGAAAATCTGCTAGCAGAAGTAGTTTTTTCAATGATGCATCGCCATCCTGCATATATTTATCCATATTTACGGCAAATCTTCTTATTACTGATTTTTGTTCGTCATTGTATCTGTTATAAATTATAGAATTGAAATCAGTAAGTTTTTTATATTCTATCGCCGCCCATTTGTTTAACCTGTCAGTGGAGCTGAATTTGCTCTCTGATATATTGAACTTTTTACATAGAATGTTTCTAAGTACGTCCCCGTCTGCTTTTGCACCTGTAAAAGATGGTGTAAAAAAGTCACAGCTAAGCACCCCAAGCTTTATGTTAGAAGTTTGTGATTCATTTTTTTGAAATATCTGCGGTGTATATGCTGGAAATCTTTGTGCCGGATTTATTTTTAACATTAATTTTTTATAGCTTTTGCCTTTCTATTTATATAAAACACGTAAAAATAAATTTTGTTAAAATACAAAGAGAATTTGGGAGAAAGCTTGACAAAAATTTCGCTTTAATAACTGTCTGTTAAAATACAATAAATAAAAAAGCCTCACTTTTGTGAGGCTTTTTAAAATGGAGGAGGTTGGATTCGGTCTTGCTCACTCGCGTGTAACGGCAATTCAGCGTTTTGATTTCAGCGTTTATTGCTTAAACAAAAGCGCTCCAGCCTCAGCTCGCTCGCTGTAAAGTAACACTTAGTTTGAGAAAAATTAACAGCCAGTTTGAGAATTTTTAATAACAAATATAGAGATATTCTTTTATATTTCAAGTGTTTTTGTTTTGTGTATAAAAATTTAAGTTATTTACTATTAAACTTTATAACTTTTTCTTCTCGATCATATCTATAATTAACAACTTCACCTGTTATAATTAATTTTACAGCCTGTTCAATTACTTCATAAGGTACTTGAAACCATTCCCTTGGGGTATGTCTTGAACCATTATTGTCAAAAACATCAATGCTAATTTGACATCCTCCTAAAAATCTGTGAAGTAAATCTTCAAACTTTTGGGTATTCATATTATAAGTTTTAAATTCTGCAACAATTTTGACTGGTGCCATTAAATAAGTTGGTTCATTTACTGCATTTTTAATTCTACTTTTTACTGTAGTTTCACTATAGCCTATCTTGTATAAATTTCTTATACTTTTAATTTTTTCATCTTTGCTTCTTGATTGTAATACATATATATAACCAGTTGCTTTATCTTCATCTTGAATGTTATTAAATTTCTTCATTTTATCATCTACAGTATTTGAAACATGTTTGCCAGTTTCGAATAGTCGCTTGCATAGAGACCTAAATCTCATATTAGATTCTGTCCCATTTTCAAACACTAAATGAGTTCTTCCATCGTATTTGTTTTCATATGCTCTTTCTACACGTTTAATATCATATAATTTATCAACATATAATAAGATACCATTCAAGACAAACATCTGACCCTCTTCAATTTGTTTCTCATTAAATTTTTCAAGGGTCCTTATTCCATATTTTAATTCAGATTGACATTTCTTAAATATTTCCACATATTCCTCAAAATTAGGACAAGATTTTCTTCTAGCAACAAAATCTGTTTTTGCAATTTGTTTAGGAACATTCTTTAATGTGAATATATCAGCATCATCAGATAACAAATCAAATTCATCATCCGCAAATATATCATCCAATGAATCAGGAATATCTTTTTCGACTGATAATAAATTGTGTTTATCATATGGCTTTAGTGCTTTCATCTTTGTTTCGTCTTCTAGAATTCCTTGTAATCTAAAAAACAAACTACGCTCTAAAATATTGTCTGTGCTACTATTTGGCAATGTTTTATTTTTATCAATAAACTCGTTAATCTCTTCAAAAGACCTAATTAGTCTTTCATCAGCAGTACAATTATTTGATGTTTTGGGTTTAACATTCAATAAGTTTAACTCATCATCATTAAATATCTTATCTAATTCTTTATTTATATCCATTAAACTTTAGCTCCACGTTCACGTTTAAGTTTTCTCAATAAAATCAAAGCTTCAGCCATTCTTCTTTCTAGTGGGTCATAAGAAGATATATTAGGTTCTCGCCCTACTTCTTTAACAAAATTCTTTATTTTAGGCCACAAGATAATAGCTTCTTCTTCAGTTATAGAGATTCTGGTTTCCTCTATACAACTTTGGATAACTTTAAAAGTCTTTTTATCCAAAGATTTAGACAATATTTCAAATGCTTTTTGGAATGGGTTAATTGAATCTATCAAATCTATGTTTAAATCATCTATATTAACAAATTTATTAGCCATTCTGATAAACTGTTTATCTCCAGAAGTTTCTATATCTCCTGTTTTAATTGCAGAATCAACAACTACATATTGCCTAACTTCTTCAATTTCTTCATCCGATAAATCAGGGTATGTAGTTTGAATTACTTTAGGAATTAATACTTTGTTGATAACTTCCGGGTCAACACTTCCTGTTATTGCTTTTGCAATATTGTCATCTTGCAATATTTTTGCTTTTAAATCATTCAAATCTGTATCAACTATGTTTTGAACCTTTGCAGTTGAAGGTTGTTTAAATCCTCTAATTTTAATTGTTCCTTTTTCTGCTTTTTCAGTATCATCTGGAACCCTTGTTTTAAATTTAAAATTAGGTGCTAACACTTGTTCCATAAGCAAAGAACAAGTTATTGCTTTTAACATATTATTTACAGCAATCGTAACTTCGTTATCTTCTGCATCAGGTTGAGCAATTAAGTTAGTAAATTGAGCGTGTGTTTTATTTTTACTATCTCTTGTACAACGTCCGATAATCTGAATTATTTCGGTCAAAGAACCTCTATAACCTACCGTCAATGCATGCTCACAATAAGGCCAATCAAAACCTTCTTTAGCCATTCCTAATGCGATTATTAAATCCATATCATCAACAGATTTAATATTCTTCAAGTAGCTAACAATTTTATCTCTATTAGTAGGATTATCATCAACTAAATCGGCTACTTTTATAATCTTTCCATCAGTTTTTCTTTTTATGTACAAAACTCCAGTTTCGCTATCTTGTTTTTCAAACTCACCTATACTATCAAGAATAGCATTTACTTCTTCATACTTTTCTTTTGTACTTTCACCAGAATTTACATTAGGTATATGCAATATAGTTTTTTTGTCTGTATCTAAAATTTCGTTAATTGCACTTAGATATTTACCTTGATAAAAATGATAACCTATACCAAGTGATTTTAGATAATTATAACCATTTAACTGGTCATAATAGTTATAAGTTACTTTATCAAATTTTATTTCATCTTCTGGTGCTAAAACAGGAACTCCATCACCTCTAAAATATGAACCAGTCATTGCAACAATATGTGCATTTGATTTACTCATTATAGAATGCAACAAGTTGCCTAATTTACTACTATCTTTATCAGCTGATACATGGTGAAATTCATCAATAGCAAGCAAACAATCATTAAATTTATTTTCTTCGACTTCTTCATAAGCATATCTTAATGTTGCATGTGTACAAATTAAAATCTTTGAGTCACTGTCTAAAAATTTAGAGAATAAAGTTACTTTTGATTCATCACTTCCTGCTGTACATAAATTATATTTATCTTCTGGATTCCAGTCTTCAAAGAATCCATTTTCTTTCAAATTTGTTTTTTGGAAGGATGCCCCAATAGAACGTTCAGGGACCGCAATAATAACTTTTTTTATTCCTTGATGAGCTAATTTATCAAGAGCAATAAACATCAAAGCTCTTGATTTCCCTGAAGCAGGAGGAGCTTTTATGAGAAGATATTGTGAACTACGAGCCGCAAATGCCTTTTCTTGCATTTCTCTCATTCCATATTGGTTAGTCTTTGTACTTTCGCCGGTTCTTGCATATGTAACATCTATTATATTAGGCATTTATTCTCCTTTACCTTCAAGTTTCTTGCGTTCTTCTCTTTCAATTTTCTTAATTGAATCAACTGTAGGCAAATCTTCTGGCATAGTTCCACCAAGTTCTTGAATAGTTTCTCTAACCTTTTTACCAACTTCGTAATGGGTTTGGTTTGCCTTATATTTACCTTTGATATTTTCACGTCTTAATTTTTCTTCTGTTTGTGTAGCTCGGAATAAATTAGCTGCAAGCTCCGTGCTTCCCATATGGTCGAGTATATCTTGGCTTTTCTTTAAACCTTTTCTGTTATGAATAGCTTGTCTATCTAAGCCACCATACAGACCTTTGTAGCCATAATTTTGAAATATTGCATAGTCTCTCGGCTCTTTTACACCTGCATTGCTTGCTGCATCTGCAAGGTGTTTATTATGCTTTTTCATTTCTTCACTCAAGAATAATCGTCTTTGATTTTCTTCGGATTGAATTAGCTTTTGTTCTTCCTCTTCAATCAATTCTTTTTGACGAGTCTTAATTGCAAAATAAGCCTGCCCCATAGCTACATTCTTTTTTGTTGGGTCAGCATTTTGCACAATTAAATAACAAGCAAAACGAGAAAGACGATAATCTTCAACTTCTCTTTCAGCACCTGAGCCGATTTCAACCATTTCGCTCACCTGAGCGAAATGGTCCTCTACATCATATCCACTACTCTTGCAGGATTCTTTAGCTTTGTTTATAGGGTTCAAAAATTTTCCATACTCGGAATATTCTAATAGCTTTGATAAATCTCTTGCAGACCAAAATTCAAAACCATCTTCACTCATTCTTTTAATCTTTTCAAATGGTGATTTTAATAAATCATCTATGCTGTAATCAGACATTCTTAGTCTCCTCATTGTTAGTTAAAATATCAAATATACTTATTTGTCCATTATTGTTTTCCATTTTAGTTGGTTCATTTAATTTAAAATCACTTGGTAAATCTTTAATAACTCTATTGTTAAATTGATAAACATCTGTAATATTCGTTTGTACAGTAGCAACAACACCATTCTTCATCTCTCTTACATATTCTATCTTTGCCAGAATTTCGTCAGGAGCTTCTGATTCTTTTAGAGGGTTTTCACCACTCCAAACAAGTTCTTTAAAGTTTTCATCAAGAATTTTATAATCATCACTTTTAGTTTTAGAATGGTCTTTTAATGTCCAAACTTGAGTGCTACGTACTGTGATAGGTTTAATAATAGTCAATTTAGCATATTCTTGAATATTTGAAATATCTCTCATCTTATCAGGAGCAATATAATAACAGAATTGAGATTTTTGTATTAGAGATTTATCTTCATCTGTAAATCCCAAACTTAGGACATTGTCATCATTTATAATAGAAAGATAGAAATCAGTCTTAGCCTTTATTGACAGGTCTAAATCGCCATTATCAGGAAGTATTGCATCCAACTCCGAAGCAGGTTTAGAAAAAATACCGACAGTTACATCTTTAATTAACGCACCTGTTTGCTTTCCATAATATTTGTAATCATGTCCTGTAATACCTTCAAGAATGCCATCTCCAAAATTTCCCAATCCTGCTGATCCTACTGCACCTATGACAAATATACAAAACTTAGATTTAAAAGAGCCTTCTTCTGGAGGTAATATATAGATGTTACATTTTGCTTGTTTGCTGTAAAAGAATTTAGAAACATTATCGGTTACGGCATTCAAAGATTTAACAAGTTGTCCAAAAGCTTCAACACTTAATTGACTTTCTTTTGTATCAAAGTGAAAATAAATGATGTTTGAGCTATTTTTCTCTACTTGTTCCATTGTGCTCCTTTATAATAAACTTAGTTGTTCTTCTGGGCTTAGTTTTTTGTCTGGGTTTGTCATTATTTCATAGCGTTTGAAAAGGTGTTCCAATCGTTTTTCATCACTTTCAAACGGTGTAGAACGATAGCATTTTTCTATTGCTATATCAAGACTATGATGAGCTTCTCTTAACCCTTGAGGCATTTTATCAGGGTCATATAGCTCTGCCATTGTTTTATCAGAGTGTTTTTCTCTTTCTGCAAGGATATTATTAACATAATATTCAATATTTTTCTTTTGTTTGTCTGTAATATCAGGGAATGGAAAAGTATTGTAGCATAATTCTGCTGAATATCTATAATCAGTTTTTAAGCGCCCTGCAACAGCTCTAACCCATACCATATGCATTCTTGAAGTAACAACACTAAAGACCCAAGGCTCAGCATCATATATAGCAAATGCTAAATCAGAAATAACAGTATTTTGGTCTATAAAACCTATTGGAATATACGGTCTTCGCTCTGATGAAACTTTTGGTACTATTATCGAATTTGTATTCTTATATGCACGTTGAACAAACATGTGAGAGCGATTCGCGTATGCTCTAGTACTTTGAGCTTCACTATTAGCTCTAAATTCAAAAACTGAATTTAATCTATGTTGAATAAAAGGAATGGATTTTGCTAACGCTAAATCTTCATCTTTTATCCATAAACAGTATCTTGAAATATTTCTAATAAATTCAGCTGATCCAATATATTTTTTTATTAATTTACTAGCAACTGGATGTAATTTGATTAATTCAGTTCTTTCTCTATCATCTAATAAAAGGAATCCACCATCTCTAGGCATACTTCCAAAAACAATTGGTGGCAATTTTGAAATTGGATGCTTTTGTCTATTTATAAATATATTACTTGCGTCTAATAAATATGCATTTATATTTTTTACTTCTTTTTTTGTGGTATTTGAATAAATAAATTTATGCACATTTTCTTTAGACGAACATAATCCTATTATACAACAAGTAACCCCTGCATTATATTTCGCATTATTTGTCCACTTAAAAGATGTATATGCAAAATATATTTGAATGTTAAAAGTAATTATTTTAGACCACAAATTATAGACCTGCTCGCCTTGACAGATAGAATTTGTAGAAACAAATGCACATTTTATATAATTGGCATTATATAGGTATTTAGCTGCTTTATAAAACCAGCATGAAATATAGTCCAAATTTTTATTATCTGGTAAAAGGTTAATTAAATCACTTTTTTGGTGTACATCTTGTAATTTAGCACCCAAATACGGAGGATTTCCAAGAATATAAATCTCACTATCCGTTCCTTGAATTTCAAGTTGTTTAGCTTGTTGGAGTTCAAAAAGAGTTTTTTGCTCCATTTCTTTCTTTGTTATACCTTTTACACCCTTAGGACAAATTTCTTCCCAATCAAGCCTTGTTGCATTCCCACACACAATATTACCGCTTTTGCTTAATGGCAGAGATGGTTTACAATCTCCAAAGAGTTCTTTGAATTTTCTATTCATTTGGTGTTCTGCCAACCACAAAGAAAGTGTTGCAATTTCACAAGCAAAATCATCAATTTCTATTCCATAAAATTGTTGTAATTGTAGTTGAGACATCATAAAAGGGTGCTGTCCAGGCAATGTTTGTATTTTTTGTATTATATCCATTTCAAGAAGTCTTAACTGTTTATATGCAATAATTAAAAAGTTGCCACTTCCACATGCCGGGTCAAATATCTTTAAGTTATAAATCCTGTTTAATAGATTTCTTAATTTCTTTTCAGTATCAGCTTTTTCATATTCTTCTCTTAAATCATTTAAGAATAGAGGCTCTATTACTTTCATAATGTTAGGAACAGATGTATAATGTTGACCAAATCCACTTCGTACTTCTGCAACAGATACGGCTTGAAACATTGAGCCAAAAATATCAGGGTTTATTTCTTTCCAGTCTTGTCCTCCACATTCAATCATCAATTTTCTAACCTTGGAATTTAATATTGGAATATCTGCTTTTTGTGCAAACAATTTACCGTTTACATAAGGAAATTCTTGAAGATAAGAAGGGTATGATGTTTTTTCTTTATCATTCTTATCTAATGATTCAAATAGGATTGCAAGCATATCAGCCAAATCATTACCATCTTCATTTGTATGATTTACTATAGTCTTTGAAAAAATGTTATCCTCAAAAATACCGGTATCTTCGGCAAAGAAACAGAATAATAATCTTGTTAAAAAGACATTTAAAGAATGGTTTTTGCCTTTTTTTACCAGTTCAGGATTTAAATGTACAATTTCATCATAAATCTTTGCCATTTTTTCTGCTGCTTTTACATCAGCAGGGTTTTCTTGATGTGCGATATATTTTTCTTTACCTGTCCAAGGCAGAAAGAAATCAACATGTTTATGCAATTCTGTTAATTCTACATCAAGAGTTTCATTTGTTTTAGTATCTATTGCTAGCAGTTTTTTATCATTCTGAACAATTATAAACCTTGGTTTATGTGTGCATGTTGTAGAATCATTCTTTAAATCATCTATAGTAGAGTATAGATTACCATTAGGACAGTATTCATAAAATAATTTTTGTTTAATGATGAGCTGATTTTCTTTAGATGAAAGGTTAGAATTTCCTTCTCTAAGTCTTTTGATAGTCATCTTTGTAAAGCCAAATGCCAACAAAAAATTAAAGATAAAATCTTTTTCGGAGAAATTTTCTACTAAACTTTTGACATCTTCTTCGATTTTTGAAGTTTGCATGGATACAATTCCCTTTTATTCGATTATAGCATGAAAATGCAGGTTTAATGGCATTTATAAGAAAACTTAGTATATTGTTAAATAGAAACCTTGTTCAAAAAGTGTTCAAAATCACTTTTAAGGTTGTTAAAAATTAAAATAGGTATCTCACTGCCTATCGCATAGTTAAATACCAAATAAAGAGTTACTCCAGCCTATAAGAAATTATTATTCTTTAAACATTTTTTCGATATCAAATTGTGAAAAGTTTATATTCCTGAAATTTTCTCTGTGAAATTCTCAAATTTGATGTTATTTTTAAAATTTACACTGTAATTATTGTCAGTATTAGACTTTGCTCAATTTTATACTTAGCGATTTTATTGAATTTGAGGCATAAAAGTTCCGCAAATATAAGTTCCGAAAAAATTCAAACATATATAATATCTGCTTCCGACCTATTCTGTCTAAAATTCCGACCTGTCAGTTTGTATTCATTTTATATGTTATTTTACACCATCCTTTTTTGAATTGGACTATGCCGTAATAATCAATCTGTCTGTTATAATCAAACTGTCCGTTTAATGTCCAAATGTGTCCAGTTTGATTTTTCTGTTTTTCAAATTTCCGACCGCCGAAACGCCCGATATTACTGGATTTTTACAAAATAATCAAACTGTCTGTTATAATCAAACTGGTCGTTAAAATACACTCGCGCAACCCACTGAAAAGCGTATTCTCATCCGCACCATTCAAAATAAAAACGAGTAAGACTAAAGTCTACTCGTTTTTATAAGGAGGAGGTGGGATTCGAACACCTAAAAATACTTTTCGTAACTTTCAATAATATGCCCAAACCTTTAGTCTTATTTAATTTTACCCATTTTTACTTTTAGTAATTTAAAATAATTTTCGGGGGCTTTTAGTAGCTTCAGCCCCCAAATAGCCCCCTCTTAATTTTTCTTAAGGGCTTGCCTTAAAGATAATTAATTGCTATACTGGTCTAGTTAAAAGAGAGATGATGTGGTAGAGATAATGTCTTATTATGTAAATAAATGAAATACTATATGTTATTTTCATTTATTTTGTAGTATAAATATAAAGAGATAGAGGAATATCATGGGTATAAAAGCTGAAATTTTAAAAGAATATGTTAGTTCTTTTGATGAAATCAAGCCTTTTAATAAAAATACTTTAAAATATGTTGGAATAGCATTTCAATTTGATAATATTATTGATTTTGATAATAATCAAACTCTTTTTTATTCTTATGTAAAGTCATTATTGCCATATAAAACAGAAAGACCTGCTAGCGAAGGAAGTCTAGTATTAACCATTTCTCCTGTGCAAAATCAGTTTGGATTTAATCAACAGAGCGAAAGTTATACAGAATACATATATACGGATAATAAAGAAAATCCTACGATAAGAGTAATAACTAATAAAAAAAAGATTGATTTTCAGTGTATTGACCCTGAAAATAATTATACATCTTTTAAAGATTTTCTTGAAAAAATCTGGAAAATTTTTACTATCTTTTGTCAGATTTATGATAAAAAAATAAATTTGATGGAAGTAGTATTGAGGAAAATAAATAAAGTTGAAATAGACGGTAATGAAACTTTTTTAAATCAGAATATTTTATATGAATCAAGTTTATTTGATAATTTCGCTAATACAAATACATATAAAGAATTTACAACTGTTGAAGATTCGGGAGAAACTGTTATCTTCCGAAGTGGAATTATTAGAAATAAAGCAGAAAGCGATAATAATCTAATCATATATGATTTTACAATTAAACAAGATAATCCAAATGAATTAAAATTAGAATCTAAATTTTTGCAGGAAATGCTAAAACAATTTAGCACAAAAATATTTAACTTATATTGCTATTGTGTAAGTAAAGATTATATAGATAAGGTTTTGAATAAAAATGACTAGTAGTACTTTTATTGCAAAAGAATTAAATAACATACAAAAATCTGCTAATAATGTAAAAGAGTTTTGGTTTAATTATTTTGATATAAAACCAATAGTAGAAGAATTGCCTATTAAGCATATTAATTATCCTTTTTGGGAAGACAGAGGGCAAGCACAAATTGAAACGACTATTTATCGTGCAGTTGTTACTGATATTGATAATAGTAATGTTGTTGTTAATATTGAAAATCCATTTGCAGACCAGTCTGAATGTTATGTATTAGAACGGACTTTATTTGATTTTGATGTAAAAATTGATGATTGGATTGAAGTAATTATTGAAAATATTCCTGGTCAATCATGTATAAAAATTCGTAAGTATATAAAAAGTTTATATTACAAGAATAGAGAAAATCAAGTAATTTCTAACATATTAAAAAATATTAATGAGGAAGATGACTTCTA
>UMHV01034906.1_pt1 | contig 16792 bp, 12 predicted proteins | sample 1965621 | NCBI WGS metagenome assembly UMHV01 (sample SAMEA4836108, study PRJEB28245) | human gut metagenome | biome: gut microbiome; material: fecal sample | place: Denmark | collected 2008 | reverse complement strand
CATCTTGCTGCTGCTCCGTTCAGGCAGATCATACCGCTTCCGCGTTCTCCGCAGATGGTGTATGTCTCGAAACGGCTGCCGTTGTTCACATCTACGATCTGAACTTTTTCATATTCCAGTATTCCGGCAGCTTCCAGCAATTCTTCATCCACAGTGATACTTCCCACATAATCCAGTTCCGCCTGGACAACGGTTGCTCTGTGGATCTTTCCTTTTAACATCTCTATTGTCATCTTATATAAGTCCTTTCCTGCAGGGAATGATTTTCTGTGACACAAAAAAGGCGCTCCAGGGTACACTTCGACCCTGAAACGCTTCTGATTGATTCCCTGTATATTGAGTCCTGTTTTTTGTACACGAAAAGCATGATCTTCAACAGTTTCTCAAAATTCCATAACTGTTGTAACACCTTCGTTATCATCGATACAGGCTCATATCTTTTATAATTTTCATATATCCGTCCGTTCCCGTTTCCCGGGTTCCGGCTGGTTATTTATATAAGATTCCAGTGATTTCAGCCAGAGTATAGTTTTGAGTCCAAATACTATCTCTGTGGGGTATTATGGCATTGTGGCACTGGTTTGTCAATAAAAACTGCTGCTATGATCTGCCACAAAGCCATTCTTCCACCGCACTGTGTACCGGAATGGAAGGTGCCGCACCTTTGGCCGAAACTGCCATCGCGGAAGCTGCCGATGCTTCTCTCAACGCTGTTTCCACTGATTTTTCCGCACAGAGTGCTGCCAGGAAATATCCGCAGAAAGTGTCTCCTGCCGCAGTTGTATCTACAGCATTTACTTTAAATATCGGATGGGAATAAAATTCTTCTTTATATCCGTAAAAAACCCCTTCTTTTCCAAGTGTCATAACAATGGCTGCCTTTGGATACTTCTTTTGAAGTGCTTTCAGAATATCCCGGAAATCCCCTTCTGTGGAAGTCCCTGCCAGAGCTGCTGCCTCCAGTTCATTTACCATAAAGATATCCACCAGTTCCAGAGGAAGTTCCTCCGGCTTCCCGGGAATCGGCGATGCATTAAAAACAACTCTGCAGCCTTTTTCATGACTGAGTCGGATAATTTCCCCAACCATATTGATCTCATTCTGCAAAAGCACAAAATCTCCGGCTTCTGCCTTTTCCAGCACATTTTTGATATATTCTTCTGTATACATACGGTTTGTTCCCGCACTGACAATAATACGGTTCTGTCCCTTACTGTTTACTTCAATAAAAGCACAGCCGCTTTCTGTATCCATGACCCGCAGACAGGAAACATCCGCACCAGCATCTGCAAGGATTTCTTTCAGAAAAAGTCCGTCACTGCCAACAGCTCCCGCATGCAGTACCTGCGCGCCCGCACGGGCAGCTGCTACTGACTGGTTCAGTCCTTTTCCGCCGGCATTGACACTGTATCCCGTTGCCATAATGGTTTCTCCTGGCTGAACAAACTCTTCCACACTGCAGACTTTATCAATATTTAAAGAACCAAAATTAATAATCTTCATAATATTTGCCATCCCCCTGTTTTTTCTTATATTCTATTTTCACACAAAAAAGTCCGCAATACAAGCCACAAAAAGCCCCTTCATACAGCAGTTTTCCTACCATATAAAAGAGCTTTTTCTTCAAAAATAATTTCGTTCTTATTTATGCAGATGCACATCCAGCTGATTATAAGGAATCTCAATTCCGTAATAATCAAAATCTTCCTTAATCCGCTGGTTGAGTCTCCATCTGGTATCCCAGTAGCGGTCGGTGTCTACCCAGACACGAAAGCCCATGATCACGGAGCTTTCTGCCAGTTCGTCTACGAATACTACCATCTCTTCGTCCTCTCTGGTGTCCGGATCATCGGTGAGGATGTCTTCCAGGATTTCCTTGGCTTTCTGGATATCTGCATTGTAGGAAATTCCTACCTTGATCTCCAGTCTTCGCTGGTCTCTGGCTGTTACATTGGTAATGGTCGTATTGGAAAGCGTACCGTTGGGGATTACGATGTGCTTATTATCGATGGATAAAAGCGTTGTGTAACAGATCTCGATCTTGGATACGGTTCCCTCACTTCCATCCTGTCCGTTGACGATGATGTAATCACCTACCTGGAAAGGTTTGAACAGAAGGAGCATCATACCTCCTGCCAGGTTGGAAAGTCCGCCCTGCAGTGCAAGACCCAAAGTAACACCGGCAGTTCCAAGAAGTGCTGCCAGGGATGATTCCTTTACGCCAAAGCTTATGGATATGTTAAAGAGCAGAAGTATGTAAAGCACGATCTTGACCAGAGATGACATGAACTGTGCCACTCCTGTATCCAGTCTGGATTTTGTCAGAGATTTTCTGACAAACTTTACGATCCATTTGATCACCGTGCTTCCTACCCAAAAAGCAACGATAGCCAGGACAACCTTGATTCCAAATTTTGTGATGTCCGGAAGATAATTCTCAAACATCTGCTTATACTGGCTTACCTGACTTCCTACCTCCTGCACTGTCTGTACAGTACTGTCCAAATAAAATCCCTCCTGTCTGATCGATCACTCAATATGTACGGATCAAAATATGGTTTTCAGGGTGCATCACGTTCTCATCATCTCTTCATTGTTTATCCTGATATAAATCTTCTCTATAATCCGCATCTGGTAATATAATAATACAGCAGCGGTTTTTCCCTGTAAAACCGATTTCTCCGGTTCCATAAAGTATAGGGTATAAACCACTGCTGCATCTGTATCGCAATTCTGTTATATTTTGTCTCGTAATGCAATGCGAAGCATTCCTGCCCGCTGCGCCTTACTGAATGTTTCTCTTTATTTATTAATTCCCTTCATGGAAAGGCTGATCCGCTTCTTCTTCATATCCACGCCAAGAACACGGACATCCACAATATCTCCCACGCTGACTGCTTCCAGCGGATGTTTGATAAATTTCTCACTCATCTCGGAAATATGGACCAGACCGTCCTGATGAACTCCGATATCTACAAAAGCACCGAAGTCAATAACATTGCGGACAGTTCCCTTCAGTACCATACCCTCTTTCAGGTCTTTCATATCCAGGACATCGGTACGGAGGATCGGTTTCGGCATCTCATCTCGTGGATCTCTCGCCGGTTTTTCCAGCTCTTTTACGATATCACGAAGAGTCGGCTCACCGATCTCCAACTCTTTTGCCAGTTTTCCGTAATCGCGGATCTGTCTGGAAATGCCAGTAAGTTTACGCTCTGCCACATCTTCCGATGTGTAGCCAAGTTTTTCCAGGAGTTTTTTGGCTGCGTCGTAGCTCTCCGGATGGACACTGGTTGCATCCAGAGGATTTTTGCCCCCTGTGATCCGTGTGAAACCTGCACACTGCTCAAAAGCTTTCGGTCCCAGCTTGGCAACTTTCAGAAGTTCTCTTCTTGTCTGGAAACGGCCGTTTTCTTCACGGTAAGTGACGATATTTTTTGCGATGGTTTTGCTGATTCCGGAAATGTATTCCAAAAGGGATGCGGATGCGGTATTCAGATCCACGCCGACTTTATTAACACAGTCTTCTACAACGCCGTTCAATGCTTCGCCAAGCTTCTTCTGGTTCATGTCATGCTGATACTGGCCCACACCGATGGATTTCGGGTCGATCTTTACAAGCTCTGCCAGCGGGTCCTGAACACGTCTTGCGATGGATGCGGCACTTCTCTGTCCCACATCGAAATTCGGGAACTCTTCTGTTGCAAGCTTGCTTGCAGAATATACGGAAGCTCCTGCCTCGTTGGTGATCACATACTGAACTTTTTCCGGGATTTCCTTAAGAAGTTCCACGATGATCTGCTCGGACTCTCTGGATGCGGTTCCGTTTCCTACGGAAATCAGGGTCACGTGATATTTGCTGATGAGTTTTTTGAGGGTTTCCTTGGCTGCACGGATCTTGTTCTCGTTGGTAGGCGCTGTTGGATAGATCACTGTAGTATCCAGAACTTTTCCGGTTGGATCTACCACTGCAAGCTTACATCCCGTACGGAACGCCGGGTCCCATCCAAGAACTACCTGCCCCGCAATTGGAGGCTGCATGAGAAGCTGCTCCAGGTTTTTGCCAAAGACATGGATAGCACCGTCTTCTGCTGCCTCTGTAAGGGCACTTCGGATTTCACGCTCAATGGCCGGTCCGATGAGACGTTTGTAGCTGTCCTCAATGGCTTCTTTCAGCACCGGTGTGGTATTGGGATTGTCGCGGACGATCACCTGTTTCTCCAGATAGCGGATGATCTCTTCCTCAGGTGCAAGGATCTTTACAGTGAGGAATTTCTCTTTCTCACCACGGTTCAGGGCAAGGACACGATGGCCGGCAAGCTTCTTCACCGGCTCCTCGAAATCATAATACATCTCGTATACGGACTGCTCTTTCTCATCTCTCGCAACGGAACAGATCGTTCCTTTATCCATGGTTCTTTTACGGATGCTGATACGGTAGTCTGCCTCATCAGAAATATGTTCCGCAAGGATATCCCTGGCGCCGCTGATGGCTTCTTCCACAGTTTTGACTTCTTTCTCTTCTGAAAGAAATGCTTTCGCCTCTTCCTCAAGAGGTTTCTTCGTCATCTGAAGAAGAATGATATCCGCCAGCGGTCCCAGGCCTTTTTCCCTGGCAATGATAGCTCTTGTACGGCGTTTCGGCCGATATGGGCGGTAAAGATCTTCTACCACTACAAGTGTCTGCGCTGCCTCGATCTGTTTCTTCAGTTCCGGAGTCAGCTTGCCCTGTTCCTCGATGCTTCCGAGAACCTGGGCTTTTTTGTCCTCAAGGTTTCTTAAATAGGCAAGTCTTTCGTTAAGGTTACGAAGCTGTTCGTCATTGAGTGTACCGGTTGCTTCTTTGCGGTATCTGGAAATAAAAGGAATGGTGCAGCCTTCGTCGATCAGTTTGACTGCTGCCTCGACCTGCCATTTCTCAACGTTCAATTCTCTGGTAATTACCTGAATAATATCCATTTTTATCTTTCTCCCGTTGTTTCAAATTTGCCTGAGGCTGCATTTTCCTCTTTACACAGCTTCTGACATTTATCAAAGATCAATCTGTGCGATCACGTCTTTCAGAGCATTAGCGCTTGCGTGAAGCTTCTCTGTCTCCTCCTCGGTCAGAGGAACGCGGACAATTCGTTTCACACCATTCGGTCCGATGGAAGCCATAGTGCTAAGACATACGTCTTCAATGCCATACTCTCCGTGAAGCATGGTTGATACACTGACTATTGTATCAGATGCTGCAAGAAGAAGCGAGCAAAGTCTGCAGACAGATACGGCTACCGCATAAAATGTGGCACCTTTCTTGGCAATAACAGTTGATCCTGAAGTATGAACATACTCCAGAACTTCCTCTCTGTCAAGTGGCGGCAGATCTTTCTGATCCTCATGAACGATCTTGTCAAATTCATCAAGGGTCGCACCTGCAACAAAGGCTCTTGACCACGGTACAAAGGAGGTATCTCCGTGCTCTCCGAATACATAGGCGTGAATATTTTTCTCCGATACGCCATAGTGCTGGGAAAGTCTGCAGCGGAGACGGGCAGTGTCCAGTGCAGTTCCGGAACCAAGGATCTGGCGCTCCGGAAGACCGGAAATTTTTGCAAATGCATACGTCATAATGTCACATGGATTACTTACAATAATATAAAGCGCCTTAGGAGCCACCTTTACGATCTCCGGAGTGATACTTTTCATGATGTTGACATTAGTCTGTGTCAGCTCGATACGTGTCTGTCCTGGCTTTCTGGCAATACCGGAAGTGATGATGACAATATCAGAATCAGCTGCATCCGGATAATCTCCTGCCACGATGGAGATCGGTTCACGGAAACTGGTTCCCTGGTCAATGTCCATGACCTCGCCCTCTGCCTTCTGTTTGTTGATGTCGATCAGGACGATTTCTGAGGCAATGCTCTTCTGTGATAAGGTGTAGGCGATGGTTGCACCTACGCTTCCTGCTCCGATGATCGTAATTTTACTGCTCATGTTTGTTCTCCTTTCAGCGTTGTTTGTCACATAAATAACAATTTTAATTACACACATTCAAACATAACATAAAATATAGTTGTATGCAATAAAATTATGGCTGTATTTTCCAGGATGTTTTGCGTTAATTATTGATGTAATTCAAATTTCTTTTTATATATTCTGTCTTTTTTTTTATTATTCTGTGTATTGATCTGTTATTTTTTTGTCGATATAAGGGTAAAAAGGTAGAATATCTCCTTATACATGAACATAAAAACCCCGGGAACTTCCTGGATTTTGTGAAGTTCCCGGGGACTTTGACTTAGATCAAGAGTGTTGGTTATAGTCAAGCAGATATTCGCAATCCGCATTCGCTACTTACTCATAACCGAATAACTGCTTTGCAGTTAATTCGGTTATTTTTTTGCCTGTGCAAGTGCTTTCTGCGCTGCTCCGAGAATGCCCTCGGATGAGAGTGTCGCACCACTGACAGTATCAATGCCATCTGCAGTCTGGTTTGCCATAATCTGCGGATAAATGGTATTCCATGCCTCATTAAAGAATTCCGGAGTATCATTATTCGTCTGTGTAATCTCAACAATCTGACCTCCTGAGATGGTTACGGTCAGTCTTGTTTTGCCACCATATCCAAAAGCTGAGCCCTGATAAGTTCCGTCATTATACATTCCTGCAGGGGTCGGTTCCGGATCTTCGGTAGGCTCCGGTGTTACATCAGGATTCTCCGGATCTGGAGTCGGTGTTACATTTGGGTCATCCGGATCGGTTGTAGGTTCCGGTGTTGCCGTTGGAACCGGAGTTGCGGTCGGCTTCGGCGTTGCCGTTGGTTTCGGTGTTGCCGTTGGCTTTGGTGTCGGTTTCTTTGTCGGAGTTGGAGTTACTTTCTTTCCATATTCTGGGTTAAGCGCAGACTTCAGAGCCTTTTTCACAGCATTCAGAATTCCGTTGGAGGAGTAGGTTGCTCCGCTGACGGTATCAATATCGTCTACATAATTCGTTCCCACAATCTGCTCTTCCAGCACACTCCACGCTTTTTCAAAAAACATCGGAGTATCTGAGTTTTCCTGTTTTACCGCTGTGATGATTCCATCCTTGATGGTTACAGTCACTTTTACATCTCCGCTGTAACCTTTTGCGGATGCTTTGTATGTACCATCCAGATATTTTTTCGGACTGTCAGGATCTGGATTTGCAGTTGGCTTTGGTTTCTTTGAAGGGGCTTTTGTTGGCGTTGGTGTGGAGGTTGCCACAGGTCCAGGGGTGACCTGCTGGCTGCTTCCATCTGCCGCTGCCTGGGATAATGCATTCTGGACTGCCTGGATAATTCCGTTGGAAGAATAGGTTGCTCCGCTGACTGCGTCTACATTTGGTGTATTTCCCGCAATCATTTTGCTGATCACTCCCTGGGCAGATGCAAAATAAGAAGCCGTTTCACCGGAAGCGTCCAGGATATCAATAGCTGCAATTTTTCCTCCACTGACCGTTACACGAACACGGATGGTTCCGCCGAATCCGGTTCCGAAGCCTTCGTAGGTTCCGTCTTTATATCCATTTGCCGGAACATCTGCTACAGGAGTCTGGGTAGAGCCCTGTCCGGCTGCACTGGCATTATTTCTGGCTGATTCTGATACGGTTCTTTTTCCTGAGCTCTTTTTTGCTGCTGTTTTTTTCGTACTTTTCTTAGATGTGCTTTTCTTGGACGTGCTGCTCTTTTTTGCTGCAGTACTGCTGTCTGCTGAATCGGAAGTCTCCTCATATCCGAGATATTTTTCCAGTTCAGAAGCAGACATGACCGTTGTGTCTGCTTTCTGGACAGATTCCGTATTTGCATCAGAGCCCTGTGCTTTTATACCTGAAAATACAAGTGCCGCAATGACAGCAGCTGCAGGGATCAGCTTTGGCCAGGGTACTTTGGGTGTGCCATTTTCAGCTGGCTTTTTGTCTTTTAAATCTTTTTCCATAATTCTTTTTCTCCCCTCTTTTTGTGCGGCTTCTGTCAGATATATGCTCTTTACGGCGTTTCCGGTCATTTTCCGAACCGCCACAGAAAATGAGCAGACCTCTGCCGCAGATATTTCCGTATACCTGCGGCAGAGGTTCCTACTCTTTGATGAACCGTTGTATTATTTAACAGTTACCACAAATTTCTTTGTAATTCCGTTGCATTTAACTGTGATGGTTGCTTTACCTTTGCTGATTCCTTTTACAACACCTTTGCCTGTTACGGTTGCAACTTTCTTGTTGCTGCTTGTGTATGTAACAGTGGATACTGGTGTTGCTTTGGATCTGATGGTTGTTGTTTTTCCTTTTGCAATTGTTGCAGAGGATTTTGTAAGTGTAAAGGTCGGGTTCTTAACTGTCAGCTTGTAGGTTGCTTTCAGTTTTCCGCTTGTTGCTGTGATCGTTACAGTTCCGGCTTTGATTCCCTTTACGGTACCTGTCTTGCTGTTTACTGTTGCGATCTTTGTATTGCTGCTCTTATATGTTACAGAGGATACTCCGGCCAGTGTTGCTTTTACAGTGGCTGTTTTTCCTGTGTATACAACTGCGGAGCTCTTTGCGAATTTTACAGATGGAGCTTTTACCGTTACCTTGCAGGTTGTTTTAAGACCAGTGCTTGTTGTTGCAGTGATCGTCACTGTTCCGGCTTTTATACCTTTTACTACACCTGTGCTGCTTACTGTCGCAATTGCTTTATTGCTGGTTGTGTAAGTTACCGTTGCAGATGGAGTGGCGGTTGCTTTTACTGTAACAGTTTTTCCTGTGTATACACTTGCTGCAGATGCTGCAAATTTAATTGTAGATGTTTTTACAGTCACCTTGCAGGTCGCTTTTGCGTTTCCACAAGTTGCTGTGATCACTGCTGTTCCGGCTTTCACACCTTTTACAACACCTGTGCTGCTTACTGTCGCAACTGCATTGTTGCTGGTTGTATAAGTTACTGTTTTAGCTGCATCATTGGAAGTTGTTTTTAGAGAAGCTGTTTTTCCTGTGTATACAGTTGCTGATGTTTTGTCAAGAGTAACTGTCACTTTTACAAGTGCTGCCTCTGCGGCTTTAAGATGCTCAAGTGCCTCGTCAACTTCTGCCTGTGTTGCGTCTTCTCTTGCAAGAAGCTCCTCTGCCTCCTGAAGCTCTGTCTGCATTGCTGTCCAGGATTCTTTTGTATAATCGTTTTCCGCAAGTGCTTTTGCTGTTTCGACCTCTTTTGTAAGAGCTGTTGTGTCTGCCGGATCTTCCGCTGGTTTTACAATATTTGCATCTGTAGCCTGTACTACAAAGCTGTAGTCTGCATAGCCAAGTGCATATACGGTCAGTCTCCAGTATCCGGTTCCGTCTGTTCCTTCCGGAAGCTGGCATCTTAAAGAATCGGTAAGTCCAAGCTGGATTCCCATGGCTTTATGCATCCAGTTATCTGCCGCAAACTTGGTTCCGAAAGATCTCAGCACCTTTGTTCCTGTAGCGTCATCTCCACAGTAATCCCAACGTACTGCCTGCATGTTTGCTCCAAGATCTCCGTATCCGTCTCCTGTAATATCTACACGGAGGAATTCTCCGTAGCTTCCGCTTGCATCTTTTACAGTCGGTGTTACATTTGTCGCTGTTTTCTGAGCCTGATCCTTGATTCCGGAATCTGCTCCTGTTTTTCTTGCCTCAAATGTAAAGCTGTCGCCGTTTTTCACTGCATATTTCAGACCGTTGGTATCTGCTGTTACTGCTGCTGTTGCTGTATAGGCGCTCAGCTGTACCTCACCATATCCACCTTCCAGTACACCATCATTGGTAACTACGTTGTATTTCTGGCAAAATGCTGCATAATCTTCTGTTCTTACAGCAACCGGAACGTATTTCAGGCCATATACTTCATAATGATCCATATCTACGGTTGTTCCGTCTGCTTTTGTAATGGTTCCTTTTTTAAATCCTACAGTTTTTCCGTCTGTCAGCTTGATAGTATTCTGATCCACCCATGTTGCGATCGGATATCTGCTTCCGTCCTCTGCCACAATGGTTGTCTCTGTCTGGAAGCTTCCTCTGTGAAGTCCGTGGTTTGTAGTTGCTCTTGTTACCGTATCAAAAGCACCTTTGTCAAGTTCATTATGACCATCCACTTCCTCAGAAGAAGTTGTATCTCCTGCTGCATATACGCCTTCATTTGCCCAGTACTCTGCCCAGGTCAGGCCTGCGTATACATACTGATACTCTCCCTGAAGTTCATCAGAATCCGCAAATGCCTCTGTCTCGTCGTCTGCTGCTGTAAATTCGTCTACACCGGAAGCCTCTTCCTCCGTATTCTCTGCTGCACTTTCCTCTGTGATCTCATCAGCGTTCTGGTCCTCTGCCGCAATCTCTTCTGCATCAGCAACCTCTCCCGCAGCTGCCTCGTAATCGGAAACCTCAGCAATCTCTTCCTCATCGCTCTGCTCGGTTTCGTCTGCTACAATGCTGCTGTCCAGGTCTGTTGCCATTACAGCTGTAGGAAAACTTGTTGCTGCCACTGCAAGACTTAAGATGCAGGGAGCTGTTTTTTTCAGTAGATTCCACTTATGCATTACTTATTCCTCCTAAAAATATGAAATATTTATAGAAACCTTTCCAGGGGTTACTACCGTAAATACCGTCAAACTGCTTTGAAACTTACGTTTATTCGATGATATCCTCCACGCTGTAGGAATCCGCAAGCAGGCTGAACCGCTCTTTCATCCCCTCAGTGAGATACACATGGTGATCTTCATCCACAAAGAGTCCGTCCGCACCGTAAGTTTTCAACAGTTCGGCACCTTTTTCCACCCCCAGCACAAAACATGCGGTGGAAAGTGCGTCTGCCTCAAGGCCTGTGTCGCAGACTACCGTAACTCCGGTCACTCCGCTTTTTGCCGGATAACCGGTGGACGGATCCATAATGTGATGATACCTTACACCATCTTCGATAAAATATTTCTCGTAATCTCCGGATGTGGAAAGAAATTCTGTGCCATTTAAGGCAACCACACCAAGATAATCGTCGTCATTTTCAGCACGGGGATCTGTCACTGCCACGTTCCAGGAAGAACCATCCGGTTTGCTTCCATAGGTCATGACACTGCTTCCCCCAAGGTTCATAAGCGCCGCAGAAACATCCTTCTGTGTTTCCAGATATTCCAGAATCGAGTCACAGCCAATTCCTTTTCCGGCTGCACCAAGATCCAGCGAACATCCCTCGTCCATGCGGATCGTCGTTCCGTCAAGAGAAACTTTCTGATATCCGGAATCTTTCAGAACATTTTTGATTTCTGCTTCTTCAGGAATTTTCTGATTTTCCCCGCCAATATCCCACAGACGGATCAGTTTTCCGATGGTCGGATCAAAAGCTCCGTCAGAATCTTTCGCAATTTTCAGAAGGCGTTCCAGATATCCGGAAAGTTCATCGGAAATCTCCTTATCTTTTCCGCTGTCTGCGTTCACCTTGTAAATCTGGGAACTTTCATTGGTCCATGAAAGAAGGTTTGTTTCCACATCTGTCAGTACAGATGTCAGTTTACTGTTTATATCGTCTCCTGTGGTATAAAGTGTTTCTGATACCACAGTATCCATGGCAAAATCTGTATTGGTATATGTCTGTATGTCATTTTCCGAAGCTACGCATAATACAGGAAAAACCATGGTAATTCCTGCAGCTGCAGCCGTTGCCAGAAAAGCTTTCTTTTTCAGAGCATGAGATCTCATAGATTAATTTCCCTCATTTGTTCCAATGTGAATATTTTTTCTCGGACAGGTTGCCGCACATGCGTGGCAGCAAAGACATTCGCCGGACCTGGCCGTGTCGCCGTCAATATCCAGATGAGCCGGACATCTTTTTTTACAGAGACCGCATTTCGGCGGACATTTTTCACGGTTTCTCTGAAAAAGTGCTCCCGGAAGGATCGGCATTAATGCAAAAACCGCTCCCATAGGGCAGAGAAACTGGCAGAAAAAACGTTCCTGTGTACACATTCCCACCATGATCAGAACCAGAATCACGATTCCCGCCAGATATTTACTGTTAGGGAAACGTCCTGCTGTAATCATGGAAAAAACATCCCACGGGCTGGTTCCTGTAAGCTTTCCGTATACTCCTGTAAGGCAGGAAAGTAAAATCAGGGCCAGTACGATATATTTGACTTTCTGAAGTCTGTGTACCATTCTTTCAGAAAGAGCTGGTTTCTTTTTTTTATGAAAACATTTCATCCAGATCAGAGAAAAACCTTCATACACGGCATCTCCAAAAGATCCGAATGCACATGCATATCCGCAGAAATGTCTTCCGAAAAAACACGTAAAGATCAGAAGCACTGCTGTTACAGTCAGAAAGGAGTTCCACTCTACCGGCTGACCGGCCGCAATGGCGAGAAAAATTGATTTGATTCCCGCAAAAGCTGTGGAAAACAGAGACGGGGCAGCAATAAAAAATGCCAGCTGTATCCCCGCACGCATCAGCCTTACTTCCCGCTGTCTTTTTTTCATGAGTTTTCCGCCTTTCCAAGTGCATCATCCACCGCATTCAGGATTCCTGTAGAACTGAAAGTTGCTCCTGATACAGTATCCACATCTGTACTCTGCGCACTTAAGATGGAATCGATCACACTCTCTGCCTGTGAAAGATATGCGCTGTCCTCACCTGATGCACTGACCACATTAATGGATGTAATTTCATCACTGGCAAGTGTCACTTCCACCTGAATGGTTCCGCCGTATCCATCAGCTTCTCCTGTGTAAGTTCCATCTTTATATACGTTATCGGAATCTGGCGCTGCTGTGTCCTCCGCGTTTGCATCGGATGTCTTGCCGTCCGAAGTGTCTGCTGCCTTGTCACCGTCTGTTGAATCTGCATTACTGCTGTCAGTTCCTGTGGATGCTGCCTGATTCTGCATACGGTTTGCATAGCTTGTCTCCAGTGCACTGAGAAGTTCATTCTGCTGCTCCTGAAGCGTGTCTACCTTATCTGTCAGAGCCGAAATTTCTTTTTCGTTTGCCTGGGCTTTCATACTGCTGTTATAAAAAAGCACAGCCAGAACTACCAGCAGTAAAGAAATCACTCTCATATAAAAATTCTGGTTTTTCATCTCTTTTCTCCCCTGTATTTAGTCAGTCAGATATTCACAGTCCGTTCCTATCATCTGCACATAACCGTTTTTTGAATAAGTTATATATCTTTTACTCATATTTATAGATTAGTTCTAATTAATCATTTTTCTTTAATTAGATATTGCTAACTTACAGCTAGGTATTATATCACCTGATTTTTTTCTTGTCTATACTTTTTGTTAGTACGCGGTAACTTTTTTCTCCGTATCTTTAATTTTTGCTGTAACTTTTCCAGATATTGGTTAGATATCCTTAACTTATATTTGCCTTTTGAATGGGAGTATGATATGATTTTTTCTGAATCTGTGACAGAAACGGAGTTTTTATTTTGAAGAAAAAAGAAGTGATTTTTATTGCCGGGATCCTGATTCTGGCCGGGGTTCTCTGGCTTGGTTTTCAGATCACAGGGAAACGTTCCCACAATACGATCCGTATTACCGTTGACGGAAAAGAATTCGGAACTTATTCTCTTTCCCAGGATCAGGTCATACATATCGGAGACACCAATGTCTGCGAGATCAAAAACGGAAAAGTTACCATGATCGAAGCAACCTGTCCGGATCATTACTGTATGAAACAGAAAGCTGTGGATGAACATGGCGGTTCTATTATCTGTCTTCCTAACAAAGTGGTGATAGAAGGAGAAAATACCACGGAGGATTCGGATTCGAAGAGTTCACCGAAGATTGATGCGGTGACGTAAGATGAAGATGTTACGGAATATATGCGTAATGTGCGTTCGCCATGCAGCTCTCCTCCGACAGATGACATTTGGTCCGGGGCACATCTGTAACAAATGAAAGGGTTTATTTATGAAACGAAAAACAGCTTATCTTGGATTATTTTCCGCAGTAGCGATCATTTTGGGATATGTGGAGTCCCTGATTCCTGTGTTTGCAGGAATTCCGGGAATCAAGCTCGGACTTGCAAACCTGGCAGTGCTTTTTATCCTGGATCGGTATTCTGCGAAAGAGGCGGCTCTTGTGTCCGTTGTCAGGATACTTGTGATTGGGTTTATGTTTGGAAATCTGTTCAGTATTTTATATAGTATGGCTGGCGCCGCGCTTAGTTTGACTGTGATGAATCTGCTGAAAAAACATTCCGGGTTTAGTCTGATCGGGATCAGTGTGGCTGGTGGGGTTACGCACAATATTGGGCAATTGATCGTTGCCATGATCGTGGTGAGTAATACGAGTCTGATGGTTTATGCACCGGCACTGCTGGTGGCCGGGGTCCTGGCGGGGATTCTCATAGGTGTTTTGACAAAGGAAGTTGTGGGACGACTTCCTTTGAATCTGTAATGTTTGTGTGTTTCTTTTTTGGGATTATGGTTTTTACTTTGTGAAGTGGATTTTTGAAGTGTGTGTGTTTCTTTTTGGGATTATGGTTTTTACTTTGTGAAGTGGATTTTTGAAGTGTGTGTGTTTCTTTTTGGGATTATAGTTTTTACTTTATGAAAGTAGGAAATTTGCGAGAAGGGGAAGCACTCATAGTTGCGAAGGCCGTCTCCCCTTCTCGCGCTCTTCCCCTCCTGGCCACGCCGCTGTGATGCGTTATGGAATGTGTAACTTTATCGGCTCAGTCCTGTATTCTGCTGTACTGGCAGTGTCAGGCTGAGCCGATTGTTGGTTCAGGGCGGACGGGAAAGCGGCCTGCGTAGCAGGCCTGTTCCCTGAATTACAACGTATAACTTGTATGGCTGTTATTTCACTGTTATTCAGAAACAGGTCTGCTTCGCAGACCGCTTTTTTGTACGGAGCGAATAAAAAACACTTCGTCAATATATTTACGTCAGCATAAATCGGCTCAACTTTCCGCAGCCGACACAGTAGAATCCATCGCCCCGCCAATACTTTCACACATTCTCACAGCCTACAACAACTGCGTGCCCGGAAAGGGGGAGCTCGAGGGGGAAAAGCGGGCTTCGCAACTTTGAGTGCTTTCCCCCTCGTACCTGCCCATGCCAAAATGGTCCCCCTGAAAGGAAAAAATGCCTACGCTTCTAGTATCCTCTCTGGAAAGGAAAAAGCCTACGCCTCTAGTATCCTCCCCGGAAAGGAAAAAGCCTACGCCTCTAGTATCCTCCCTGGAAAGGAAAAAGTCTACGCCTCTAGTATCCTCCCTGGAAAGGAAAAGTCTACGCCTCTAGTATCCCCTCCAGAAAGAAGATGCCCGCCGCATCCAGGCGCCCTCGCCGGGAGGCATCAGGCTTCGGTTTCATCATGAAACTGAGGAACCGGTGTCACCGGGGGATACGGCTCCGCCGGTGGCTCATCAAATTCTCCGGAAATATTCCGATAGAAAACTGCCATGCAGGTTTCTATATAAGGCACCAGCCAGATCAGTGCCAGATAAAGCGTAAACATAGAAAAAATAATCCACGGTATAAAACTTAAGAGCATTTTCAAATACTCCCAGTAGTGCCCCTTCATAAGTTTCGCACTTGCTTTCAGTGCCTGTGTTCCTTTCATGTCCGGATTATCGGACAGAATATAATAACTCATGGTGAAAGGCATGGCTATCAGCAGGTTCAGCCCAAACCCGAGAAGTGTCAGCAGCATATAAGTCACTGCCCAGTTCATCTGCTCTTCCACTGTATTTCCCATATCGCTTGTGAACAAAAACCACGCCAGTGGAAGTGATGTCACCAGATTGATCAGTGCCAGCACAAAGGATGCCACGATCACATGGTCTGGCTGGTGGCTGAAAAAGTACAGAAGATCTCCAAAAGAATATGCTTCCCTTCTGGAAATATTCAGGTAGATCCGGTAAAGTCCTGCGGAAAAAACGCAGATCACCAGAGAAAGGATAAAGCTGAATACTTCTCCTCCGATGATCGCGTACGCGGAATCTCCCGGAAAAAGTGCTGTGGAAATGTAGCTTGAAACCACACTCATCGCCGCAACCGCAATACTGCCGATCACCGGAACCGTAAAATTACCAGTCAGCGTTTCCCTTGCAAGCTTCTTACAGCCCTTCAGATTTTTTCTCATAAAAATTCTCTCCTTATGAACGGCCACATCTTTCCGGCGGACAGCCCGAATGCACGCACCGTTCCGTTATAGAAGGCGGAGACTTATACCAAGCCTCCGCCCCGTCATTTCTCATTTTCGCTCTGGCATATCCTGCTGCTTATGCTGCATAACTGCACGCCAGATCATTTTTCTGCAATGTCAAACGGATATTCGCAATTCGCAATCCGCATTCACTACGCAGCTCTACACCGATTAACTGCTTCGCAGTTTATCCGGTTAATCTGCAAGATTAAACGCATCATGTACCGCATTCATGGCACGTACGCCATCTTTCTCATTGATGAGAACAGTCACACGGATCTCAGATGTCGCGATCATATTGATGTTCACGCCCTCATTATAAAGGCTCTCGAACATTTTTGCGGCAACACCCGGATTACTCATCATACCAGCTCCCACGATGGAAAGTTTGGCGATGTTTTTCTCCGCATGAAGCTCATCATAGCCGATGCGTGCCTGGTTGGATTCCAGGACTGCCATTGCATCGTCCAGATCATTTTTATCAACAGTAAAGGAAATATCCTTGGTTCCGGCACGGCCGATAGACTGAAGGATCATATCCACATTGATATTTTTCTTGGCCAGGGTATCAAAAAGCTTAAATGCTACTCCTGGTGAATCTTTAAGTCCAATCACAGCAATACGTACTGCATCTGTATCCAGAGCAACACCGC
>UMHV01033525.1_pt1 | contig 16838 bp, 11 predicted proteins | sample 1965621 | NCBI WGS metagenome assembly UMHV01 (sample SAMEA4836108, study PRJEB28245) | human gut metagenome | biome: gut microbiome; material: fecal sample | place: Denmark | collected 2008 | reverse complement strand
CAGGGTACACGTCTTGGCTTTGACAAGGCTAAGGGCATGTTCAATATCGGAAAGACAAAGGAACTCTACATCTTTGAGCAGCTTGTCGCAAACCTCATGAAGGTTACAAATCAGACCGGTACATGGGTGCCTCTGTATGTTATGACAAGCGAGATAAATGATAGCATGACAAGAGAGTTCTTTGAAGAGCACGACTATTTTGGATACAACAAGGATTATGTGAAGTTTTTCGTGCAGGAGATGGTTCCGGCAGTTGATTTTGATGGAAATCTGCTCATGAAATCTGAGGATTCACTTGCCATGTCACCAAACGGAAACGGTGGATGGTTCAAGTCACTCATCAATGCCGGTCTTGATAAGGATTTGAAGGACAAGGGGGTTGAGTGGCTCAATGTATTTGCTGTGGACAATGTGCTTCAGCAGATTGCAGATCCTGTATTTGTAGGTGCTACAATCGAGTCCGGCTGTGTCAGCGGCTCTAAGGTGGTCAGAAAATGTGATCCATATGAGAGAGTTGGTGCTATGTGTCTTGAGAATGGCAAGCCTTCGATTGTTGAGTATTACGAGCTTACTCCTGAGATGGCAGAGGCAAAGAACGAGAATGGTTCATTGCAGTATGGTTTTGGTGTTATCTTAAACTATTTATTCCGCGTGGACAAGCTCATGGCTATCGCAGAGAAGAGCCTTCCACTTCATGTGGTAGAGAAGAAGGTACCTTACATTGATGAGAATGGTACAGAGCACAAGCCTGAGACTCCGAATGCATACAAGTTCGAGACACTCATCCTCGATATGGTATACATGATGGACAATAGCCTGCCATTTGAGGTAGACAGGGAGAAGGAGTTTGCACCTGTAAAGAATGCGACAGGTACAGATTCGGTTGAAACAGCGAGAGCTCTTCTTGAGAAGAACGGAATTGAAATTTAATATATGATTTATGGTAACTGTTCATTGGCAGGGATGTATTGATATTCTGCAATTTCTATTTATCGCAGACTTAGAGGTGCATCTGCCGATGAGCAGTTATTTTTATTTTTATAATCGCATAGTGGCCTGCAATGGGGAATATAGGCTATAAATAGTTAACTGATTTATGAAAAAATAAATAATCCCGTCACAAATTAAACACAGATTGACAGTATACTTCTAATTGTAAACGAAAGGAGAAATTATTATGGATAACAATTATAGAAATATGAATGATACAAACAATACAAATAATACTAACAGTACAAATAACAATACAAACAATGTAAATTTCACAATGTCGGGTAATCCTTACAATCCGGATGAGTCACAGAAGGCTGCACAGACTAATAATACATCAGCTGAAAGCTATTCACAGAGCTACAATCCATATTCGCAGGCTTCTGCAGCAGGACAGCCAAATGCAAATCAGTCATATGCAAACCAGCCTTATTCTAATCAGTCGTATAATTCAGGCACAAATAATAATGCATATGGCGGCACATCAGCAGGTTCGACAGACAATTCATATAGCCGGATGAATATGAATGGTCAGGCATACCAGCAGACGGCAAAGCCTAAGAAACAGAGAGCACCTAGAAAGCCTGGTGCATTTGGACCATTTGCAGCAAAGACAGTAGCGGCAGCTCTTATCTTTGGACTCGTCGGAGGCGGTGTTTTCACAGGAGTAAGCTATATTGGCACGAGAGCTATTTCAAATTCTTCTACTGCAAGTGCAAAGCTTACAACTACAACATCCGGTGGGACTAAGCAGACATCCTCAGGGGATGAAAAGGATCTGACAGATGTATCATCTGTTGTCGATGAGGTTATGCCTAGCATCGTTGCTATCACAAATACAGGAACAGTCACCTACAACAGCTTTTTCGGAAAGCAGTCACAGCAGTCTCAGAGCTGTGGCTCAGGAATTATTGTGAGTGAGGATGATGATTATCTTTATGTTGCTACAAACAATCATGTTGTGGCAGATTCAGAGGAGCTCACAGTACAGTTTGATGATGATTCTGTGGTAAAGGCAGAAATCAGAGGAACAGATCCGGATGACGATCTTGCAGTTGTACGTGTAAAGAAAGCGGACCTTGGAAAAGATACTTACTCAAATATCAAGATTGCTACAATCGGAGATTCTGATAGTGTAGCTGTTGGAAGTCCTGCAATTGCTATCGGTAATGCACTTGGATACGGACAGTCTGTCACAACAGGTATAGTAAGTGCACTTAACAGAACTGTTACTACACAGGATTCACAGACAGGTGAGACTGTTACCAACAACAAGCTTATCCAGACAGATGCAGCCATAAACCCTGGAAACAGTGGTGGAGCACTCTTAAATGAAAATGGCGAGGTTATCGGTATAAACTCTGTAAAATATTCTTCAACTGAGGTTGAGGGTATCGGATATGCAATTCCTATGTCGGTTGCAAAGCCTATTATTGAGAGCCTTATCCAGAATGGAAAATATACTAATGAAAATCAGGCATACCTTGGTATCAAGGGTGGTGATGTTTCATCTGAGATGGTAGCCTACGGCTTCCCACAGGGTGTGTATGTTTCATCTGTTTCAGCTGGTTCAGGTGCCGCAAATGCCGGCTTACAGGAGGGAGATATCATCACTGCTATTGACAGCACAAAGATTTCTTCTATGACAGAGCTGCAGTCAGCGTTAAAGAGCTACAAGGCCGGAGATAAGGTTACTCTTACTGTTGCCCGTCAGAGTGGCAGACAGTACGAAGAGAGCAAGGTTGAAGTAACCTTAAGCTCTGCGAAGGATGTCCAGCAGTAATTCCGGCGCGTTTTCTCCTCACCCCTGCGTCCATGCAGGGGTGTTTCTGCGTTTCATGGGCATAATTTCTACAGTATCTAAGCCACTTCGCTATTCGCTCCTGCAAGAGTACGTGTGCGTCACAGGTGCCCGGGGCTTACGCTATGGTGGAAATGTTGTTCAAATCAGTTCAAAGTACTAGACAAATTCCCTAAAATATTAGATAATGTATATAAATAATTTTACTTTTTGCACCGCATAGGAATTCTTTAAAATTGATGGTTTATATGTAGATTTATAATAGTATACACATCGGTTTATGATTATGAGATATAATACACATTGAGCGGATGCAGCATAGGAGGTCGGCATGAAGAAGAAAAAAATAGTTATTGCACTCGGACATGATGCTCTTGGAACAACTCTTCCGGAGCAGCACGAGGCTACAAAGCATACAGCAAAGGCAGTTGCAGATTTTATCAGGGACGATTATGAGGTTGTTATCACACACAGCAACGGACCGCAGGTGGGCATGATTCACACTGCTATGTCTGAGTTTTGCAGGATTTATCCTGAGTATACAGCTACACCTACAGCTGTCTGCTCTGCAATGAGTCAGGGATATATAGGATATGATTTACAGAACGCTATCCGTACAGAGCTTCTTGGCAGAGGAATTTACAAGACCGTTTCTACAATACTTACACAGGTGGTTGTTGACCCATATGATGAGGCTTTTTATCATCCGACAAAGATCATTGGCCGTGTTATGACAGAGGCTGAGGCTGAGGAAGAAGAGAAGAAGGGCAACCATGTGACACAGGTTGAGGGAGGTTACAGAAGAGTTGTGGCAGCTCCAAAGCCTGTTGATATAGTGGAAAAGGATGCTATAAGGGCTCTTGTTGATGCGGATCAGGTTGTTATCGCATGCGGTGGCGGTGGAATTCCTGTTTTAGCACAGGATAATAAGCTTCAGGGCGCAAGCGCTGTTATCGAGAAGGATCTTGCAGCAGGAAAGCTTGCAGATACTCTTGATGCTGACAGACTTGTTATACTTACAAGCGTTGACAAGGTCTGCCTGAACTATGGCAAGGAGGATGAGAAGCCGCTTGATACCATGACTGTTGATGAGGCAAAGAAGTACCTTGCAGCAGGCGAGTTTGATGAGGGTACCATGGCTCCAAAGATTGAGGCGGCTATCGACTTTATCGGTGACTCTGCCATCCGTTCGGTGCTTATCACAAAGCTCAACAAAGAGGGCAAGACAGTTTCAGGTGGTATGGGCACTTTAATTACAAAGTAGAGCTTAATTGTTATAATTCACATATATCCCACACGTCTATATGCATTTTGCAGAGCAGATGTGTGGGATTCTAAATAAAAAGAGTAAGATAGAAGGTAACACAAAATGAGTGAGAAAAGGCTTCAAAAGAGAGATGAAATCTCAGACGAGTACAAATGGAAGCTTGAGGATATGTATGAGACAGATGAGCTGTGGGAGGCTGAGTGCGAAAAAGCGTCACAGCTTGCAGAAAAGCTATCCGGATTTAAGGGACATCTGGCCGACAGTGCAGCAACGCTGCTTGATTTTTTTAAGAAGCAGGATGAGTTGTCTTATTATTTGGAGCGTATAGTGGTTTATGCGAATGAGCGCTCGCATCAGGACACTGCCGTGTCGAAATATCAGGCATATGTGTCAAAGGCAGAGACACTGACTGTTCAGGCATCAGGTGCGCTGGCATTTGCGAGTCCGGAGATTTTGCAGATAGATGATAAAAGGCTTGAGAGCTTTTACAGTGAGAGCAATGAGCTTATGCACTATAAGCGTGCGATTGATGAGATAATGCGTCAGAAAGAGCATACCTTATCGGCTGCAGAGGAGAATATCCTGGCGCAGTGCGGTGAGATGGCTGCAGCGCCGGAGAATATATTCAGCATGTTCAACAATGCGGATATCAAATTCCCGTATATCACTGATGTCGAGGGAAATAAAATACGTATCACGCACGGCAATTTCATAGACTTTTTAAGCAGCAAGGACAGAAGTCTGCGCAAGCAGGTGTTCCGCGGAGTGTATGATTCGTACAAGAAGTGGAGCAATACTGTTTCCATGATGTACATCAGCAAGCTGAAAAATGACACTTTTTATGCAAGGGTAAGAAAATATGACAGTGCAAGGGCCATGTATTTATCCGGTGGCGATATTCCTGAGAGTGTCTATGACAATCTGATTGAGACGGTTCATGCACATCTGCCGGCTCTGCACAGGTACATGGCACTTAGGAAGAAGCTTTTAGGTGTGGAGCATCTGCATATGTATGATTTGTTTGCACCGATCGTGGACAATGTACAGACCACATACACCTATGATGAGGCGAAAAAGCTTGTGGTAAAGGCGCTTGAGCCTATGGGCGATGAGTATGTCAGCACACTTAAGGCTGGCATGGAGAGTGGCTGGATAGATGTATATGAGAATGAGAACAAGAGAAGCGGTGCGTATTCATGGGGCGCTTACGGCACTCATCCGTATGTGCTTTTGAACTATGCCGACAATCTGGACAGTGTGTTTACGCTGGCTCATGAGATGGGACATGCGATGCATACATACTATTCAAATGAGCATCAGAGCATTACCTACGCGGGATACCTGATTTTTGTGGCAGAGGTTGCATCCACCTGCAATGAGTCGCTTCTAATGAACTATATGCTTGAGCATTGTGAGGATGAGAATGAGAGAAAATATCTCATAACACATTTTCTGGACGGCTTCAGGACGACACTTTTCAGGCAGGCGCAGTTTGCAGAGTTTGAGCATATAGCTCACCGGAAAATGCAAAAGGGCGAGCCGGTTACCAAGGATGTGCTAAATGAGCTATGGCATGAGCTGAATGTGCAGTACTACGGACCGGATATGCGCGTGGATGATGAGATATCATATGAGTGGATGCGCATACCGCATTTTTACACACCGTACTATGTATATCAGTACTCGACAGGCTATTCGGCAGCAGTTGCTTTTTCAAAAAAGATACTTGAGGAGGGAAAGCCTGCTGTGGATAAGTATATAGGAAATTTCCTGTGCGGTGGATGCTCGAAGAATCCAATCGAGCTGCTAAAGAGTGCCGGTGTCGATATGAGCACACCAAAGCCTGTGGATGATGCACTCAATGTATTTGAGGATTATCTGAAGCAGTTTGAGGCAGCAACTAAGTAAGGAGAAACAATTTTATGGAAAGAATTAAAAGCTTTACAATCAATCATAATATTCTTAAACCTGGATTTTATATTTCAAGAAAAGACGGAGAAATCGTCACATACGACCTTCGTACAAGAAAACCTAATGCAGGCGATTATATGTCCAATTCAGCTATGCACTCAGTGGAGCATATGTTTGCAACATGTGTGAGAAACTCTGAGATTGCAGATGATGTGGTATATTTTGGACCGATGGGCTGTCAGACAGGCTTCTACCTCGTAGTGAGGGATGTTGAGCCGGGAAAGGTTTTTGAAATCACCAAAGAGGTCTTAAAACAGATACTGGAGTATGATGGACCGGTGTTTGGTGCATCAGCCATAGAGTGCGGACATTACGAGAATCTGTCACTTGATGAGGCAAAGAAGGAGTGCCGTGCATATCTTAAGGTGCTTGAGAGCCAGACAAATATGGAGTTTACTTATCCACAGTAAACGAGGATTAAAAATATAATAGCAAGATAGCAGGAATGGAGAAATAAAATGACAATAGGTGTAATTGGTGCAATGCAGATGGAGGTCGATGACTTAAAGGCTCAGATGACAGACACACAGACAGAGGTTTACAGCGGAGTGGAGTTTGTTGAGGGTAAAATCGGTGATCAGTATGTTGTTGCGGCAAAATGCGGAATAGGAAAGGTATTTGCGGCAATATGTGCAGAGGCCATGATTTTGAAATATGATGTAGATATGATTGTCAATATCGGAGTGGCAGGAACTTTGACAAAGGACTTAAATGTGCTTGATGTGGCAGTAGCCACAAACGTGCTGCAGCACGATATGGATACATCGCCAATCGGAGACCCGAAGGGACTTCTTTCAGGCATCAATATGATTCTGCTTCCGGCAGATACAAAAATGGTGGAGCTCATGTGCTCATGCTTAGCTGACAGGAATATCCACTACAAAAAGGGCAATATCGCAACAGGAGATCAGTTTATTGCCACAAAGGAGCAGAAGGATTATATTTCGAATACCTTTGATGCAATCGCAGCAGAGATGGAGGGCGGCAGCATCGGTCATGTGTGCTATGTGAACAAGGTGCCATTTGCCATTCTTCGCTCAATATCAGACGGAGATGGCGGCGAGACAGACTACCAGACATTTGCGGAGAAGGCTGCGCATCAGTCGATTGAGGTAGTGCTTGAGTTTATCGGAAGGGCAGAAGAACTGAAATAGAGTTATTTCATTATTCATAATTTGTGATAATAAAGAATAGTATATAGCATGAGTGAATACAGAGCATACATGCAAAATACAAAACTACATAATGGGACAAAACGAAAGAAACGCCGACACAGATTCCTTTTTGGAGTGCTGCTGTCGGCGCTTCTTATTACAGGCGCTTTATATGGCAGAGAGTATGACATATCACAGCTGAAAAATATAGAGGTGATGGAGACACTTAGCAGTGCTGTGAGTCAGTTCGGGGACAGAAAGCTGCCTGTATATTCGGTTCAGACAACAGAAAAAAAGATAGCCCTTTCATTTGACTGTGCCTGGGGAGCAGAGGATTTTGACAGTATGATGGAGACACTTGACAAGCACAACGTAAAGGCTACATTTTTTATGACAGGAGGTTTTGTGAGTGATAACCCTGAATGTGTAAAGACGCTGGTTGAAAAAGGGCATGAGCCCGGAAATCACAGTGAGCACCACTATGATATGGCAACAATCACTGCAGGCGAGATGAAGACAGAGATAATGGATGTGCACAAAAAGGTCAAGGAGCTGACCGGAAAGGATATGAAGGTATTCAGACCGCCATACGGCTCGTACAACAATGAACTGATTGACACAGTGTATGGCTGTGACTATTATCCAATCCAGTGGGATGTGGATTCACTCGACTGGAAAAACTATGGTGTGCAAAACATTATAGATACAGTGTGCAATCACAAAAGCCTGGATTGTGGCTCGATAATACTCTGCCATCTAGGCGCAAAATACACCTCGCAGGCACTTGATGAGATGCTCACGAAGCTGCAGGACATGGGCTATGAGATAGTTCCGGTATCAAAGCTGATCATGACTGAAGGCTATCATATGGATGCAAACGGTATGCAGATCAAGGACTGAGCAATTTCATAAATCAATATTTTAGTCAATATTTAGTCAATAATTTAGCCCTTTACGATATTGTTATTTACAGACAAGTGTGTTAAACTAAAACTATATTTTAAAGAAGCTGTGAGACAGCTATGGGGGTAAATTATATGACAGATACAGGTTTTTTAGTAGCATTCTTTATAGTTATTTTTTTAGTTATCATCTTTGCGCTTGTCGCTGTAATCGGAGCCGTTACAAGTGCTGTTGCAGGTATCAATGATGATGAGGATGAGATTGAGGAAGAGGGCATTTGAAGCTGAAATAAATAAAAGATATTAAAAGACATTTAAGGACATCGAATTATATTAATCGTATAATTGGGTGTCTTTTTTTATTGTTAAAAACTCTTAAAAAAGTATAAACCAATTGAGTTGCAATCCGCCACATTGTATAATAAAAATATAATAGCGAATTAAATTTATTGTGAAAATCGCAGTAATCACAATGTCTATCAAACTAAGGCAGGACATTATCAAGGAAAAGAAGAAGGAGGGGTCAGATGATATCAAGATATAGTGTAAAAAAGCCTTTTACTGTACTTGTAGGAGTACTGCTGGTAATAGTACTTGGTGTTGTATCGCTTGGCAGGATGACGACAGATCTGCTGCCGGATATGAGCTTTCAGTATGCACTTATCGTGACAACAGATATGGGAGCAAGTCCACAGGAGGTGGAGAGCGATGTCACTGCGCCGCTTGAAGCAGCTATGGCAACTACGTCCAATATCAAAAACGTAAGCTCAATGTCATATAACAGCTATTCTCTGGTGACATGCGAGTATGAGCAGAATGCCAACATGGATTCTGTAGTGATAGAGATGCAGCAGAAAATAGATCAGGTCAAGGCTGGCTGGAAGGATGGAGTGGGTAATCCGACCATTATGAAGATAAATCCGGACATGCTTCCAATTATGATGACTGCTGTGGATATGGATGGGAAAAGCAAGTCAGAAATCACAGACTTTGTGGAAAACACACTTAAGCCTGCAATTGAGAGTACAGAGGGAGTTGCATCAGTGACTGCGACAGGTGAGCTCACCGAGCAGATACAGGTTACGATGAATCAGGCCAAGATAGATGCGCTCAATGAGAAAATAAATAATGCCGTTTCAAAGAAATTTGACGATGCAAAAAGTCAGATGGATGATGCAAGCGCAAAGATAGAGAGCGGACAAAACGCAATCACATCTGCATCGGATCAGATGAGCGCGGGAGTGGATACGCTAAAGGAGCAAAAGGCAAAGCTTGCAGAGCAGAAGACTCAGCTGGAGAGTACTCTTGCAAGCTTAAATGAGCAGAAGAGCCAGCTTGAAACAATTCAGTCAGCTCTTTCAGATTTCATGAATAGTGATACATATACAAAGACAATTCCGTCACTCAAAGAGGGCGCAAATGCACCGGGTGAAGCGGGCACAGCACTCAAAGCGCAGCTTGAGCAGGTTGATAAGCAGATTGCAGCACAGTTTTCAGGTCTCTCGGCGCTTGGAATCACCGTAAACACAGCAGATGATCTGCCTGCGGCAGCGTCAGCGATAGCACAGACTCTCATTCAGGTGAATACAGGTATAGAGCAGTGCCAAAGCGGGCTTGACCAGATAGCACAAGGAGAGACAGCACTTTTAGATGCCTATGATAATCTAAACAGTCAGGCAGCTATAAGCTCGATAAGCATAGGACAGCAGTCAGCACAGCTTGCAACAGCAGCGGCATCTCTTGACAGCTCAAAGAAGGAGCTTGAAAAGAGTAAGGATGATGCGCTTGACAAGTCAAACTTAAATGCAGTTTTAACAATTGACTCACTCTCGCAGCTGCTCGTCGCTCAGAATTTTGATATGCCTGCAGGCTATGTAAATGATTCAAATGGCACGCAGTACATAGTACAGGTGGGAGATGAGGTAAAATCAATTGAGGATTTAACAAATCTTGTGCTCATGGATATGAAGCTTGATGGAATAGCTCCTATTCATGTCGGTGATGTGGCAGATGTTGAGATGACTGACAACTCGGATGAGACATATGCGATAGTCAACGGTAATCCCGGAATAATGCTCTCCATGGAGAAGCAGACCGGCTACTCTACAGGAGACGTCACAGACCGTCTTTTGGACAAGCTTGATTCGCTGGAAAAGGAAAATGACGGATTACACACCACAGTGCTCATGAATCAGGGCGTATACATCGACATGGTTGTAAAAAGTGTGATGCAGAATATGATAGTGGGAGCAATACTTGCCATTTTCGTATTGCTTTTGTTCTTAAAGGATATAAAGCCAACACTTGTTATTGCAGCATCTATACCGCTATCGGTTATTGTGGCAGTGGTGCTTATGTATTTTACGGATATCACCTTAAATATCATTTCAATGTCGGGACTTGTACTTGGAATAGGAATGCTGGTGGATAATTCAATCGTAGTAATCGAGAATATCTACAGATTAAGAGGAGAGGGATATTCGGTAAAGAAGGCGGCTGTTGAGGGCGCAAATCAGGTGGCAGGAGCCATTTTTGCCTCTACACTCACCACGGTAAGTGTGTACGCACCAATCATTTTTACTGATGGAATCACGAGACAGCTCTTTGTAGATTTGGCTCTTACTGTAGCATTTACACTTATGGCATCTCTTGTAGTTGCACTCACATTTGTACCGGCAATTGCTTCAGGCATGCTCAAAAAGACGAAGGATATAAAGCATCCATGGTTTGACCGTTTTAAGGATTGGTATGGAAATGTGCTCGGCACATGTCTTAGATTTAAGCCGGTGGTTTTTATTGCGGCAGTAGTGCTTTTAGTCGGCAGTGGCGCACTTTGCATGTCAAGGGGAATGACATTTATGGATATGGACATGGAGTCAAATCAGATTTCACTTACCATAGAGGCAAAGGATGACGAAAAGCTTGACTTCAAGCAGCTTACAGAGCTGTCTGATAAGGTCATGGACAAAATCTCTGATATAAAGGGAATAGACACAATAGGAGCTACAGCAGGCGGCAGCTCGACCATGAACCTGATGAGCTCAGGAAGCGACAGCGTGAGCATGTATATATTGCTTGATGAGAAGTCGGATGTTTCATCGGATAAGGTAATAGATGAAATTGAAAAACGCACAAAGAATCTGGACTGCAAGGTAACAGCATCTTCGCAGGCTATGGACTCATCAGAGTTTTTCGGAAGTGGTCTCTCTGTCAGGATTAAGGGTAATGATATAGACAAGCTGCAGAAGCTTGCAGGTGATGTGGCAGATATCCTTAAGGACACAAAGGGCGTGACAGATATAGATGACGGTCTTGGAGATACAATCAATGAGCTTAAGATAACTGTGGATAAGGAAAAAGCAGCAAAGTATGGCTATACGGTGGCTCAGGTATACCAGCTCGTATCCGGTGAGATATCATCTCAAAAGAGCGCAACAACCATTACGACTGACATAAAGGACTATGAGGTATACTTACAATCCGCAGAGCAGTCTGATGTGACTGTGGACGACATCAAAAACCTTACATTTACCTATAAGGATAATGATGGCAGTGAAAAGGAGATTCCGCTCAGTGATATCTGCACTATTTCGCAGGAACAGACACTAAGTACCATTCATCGAGATGCTCAGACAAGATATATTACAGTATCAGGTGCGGTTGATGAAAACCATAATGTAACATTACTAAGCAATAAAATTAAATCGAAAATTAATAAACTTAGCATTCCTGATGGCTATTCAATAGACATGGAGGGCGAGGATGAGACAATAAATGAGTCAATGAGTCAGCTTGTACTTATGCTTGTGCTTGCAGTGATATTTATCTATCTTATCATGGTGGCGCAGTTCCAGTCATTGCTTTCACCGTTTATTATCATGTTCTGTATACCTCTTGCGTTTACAGGAGGCTTTATAGCTCTTTTCATCACGGGAAATGAGCTCGGAATCATATCAATGCTTGGCTTTATCATGCTGGCAGGTCTCATTGTAAATAATGGAATCGTGCTCATTGATTACATCAATCAGGCCAGGAGAGAGGGCATGAGCAAGCATGAGGCAATCATAGACGCAGGCCGTACAAGGCTTCGTCCAATACTGATGACAGCGATGACCACCATACTTGCAATGTTTACATCGGCGATAGGTATCGGAGATGGCTCAGATATGATTAGGCCGATGGCAATTGCAATAATAGGAGGTCTCGTATACGGAACCATCCTTACGCTTATAGTAATTCCATGTATCTATGATGCGTTCAACAGAGAGAAGAGCATGGTAGAGGAAGAACTGTAGCAAGGTAGAAGAAAAAAGCTGGAAATATAGAGAGTTGGAGGATTTTTACATGGCAAAGTATATTATGGCATTAGATGCGGGCACGACCAGCAACAGATGTATACTTTTCAATGAGAAGGGCGAGATGTGCAGTGTGGCACAGAAGGAATTTACGCAGTTTTTTCCAAAGCCGGGCTGGGTGGAGCATGATGCAGAGGAAATCTGGGCCACACAGCTTGAGGTGGCAAAGGAGGCAATGGCCAATATCCAGGCTACGGCAGCCGACATATGTGCGATAGGCATTACTAACCAGAGAGAGACCACAATTGTATGGGACAAAAATACAGGTGAGCCGGTTTATCACGCGATAGTATGGCAGTGCAGACGCACGGCAGAGTATGCGGATTCACTGAAGGAAAAGGGGCTTACCGAGACCTTCAGAAAAAAGACAGGGCTTGTGATAGATGCTTATTTTTCGGCAACTAAGCTCAAGTGGCTCCTTGACAATGTGCCGGGAGCGAGGGAGAGAGCCGAAAGAGGCGAGCTTTTGTTTGGAACAGTCGAGACGTGGCTTATATGGAAGCTCACTCAGGGGCAGGTGCATGTTACGGATTATTCCAATGCTTCAAGAACCATGATGTTTAATATCAATACCTTAAAGTGGGATGATGAGATACTTAAGGAGCTTGACATACCAAAGAGCATGCTTCCAAAGCCTATGCCGTCAAGCTGTGTGTATGGTGAGGTGAATCCGGTGTACTTCTGGGGACCGATTCCTATCGCGGGGGCGGCAGGAGACCAGCAGGCAGCACTTTTTGGACAGACCTGCTTTAGGGCAGGAGAAGCCAAAAATACATATGGCACCGGTTGCTTCCTTCTCATGAATACAGGTGAGATGCCTGTTTCATCAAAGAACGGACTCGTAACCACAATAGCCTGGGGCATAGACGGCAAGGTGGTATATGCGCTGGAGGGCTCAATATTTGTAGCGGGAGCCTCTATCCAGTGGCTACGCGATGAGATGAAATTTATCGATTCCTCAACAGATTCAGAATACATGGCGAGAAAGGTAAAAGACACAAACGGCTGCTACGTGGTGCCGGCATTTACAGGGCTTGGAGCACCGTACTGGGACCAGTATGCCAGAGGAACCATTGTAGGGCTTACGAGAGGTGTAAACAAGTACCATGTCATAAGGGCAACTCTGGAATCAATGGCATTTCAGGTAAATGATGTGCTTGAGGCAATGAAGGCTGATTCGGGCATCAATCTCACATCACTTAAGGTGGACGGCGGCGCCAGTGCCAATAATCTGCTCATGCAGATGCAGGCTGATATCAGCAATGCACCGGTCAACAGGCCTGTGTGCGTGGAGACAACAGCCATGGGCGCAGCGTACCTCGCAGGGCTTGCGGTGGGCTACTGGGAAAGCAAGGATGATATAAAGAGAAACTGGGCTATTGACCGTGTGTTTGAGCCGGAGATAGCGGCTGATTTGAGAGAAAAGAAGCTTAAAATGTGGAAAAAGGCTGTCGCCTGCGCATTTAACTGGGCGAAGGATGAATAATAGCTGATGTTTGCATTGTTTTAAATGAGCTTAGTGATACGGCAATTAAACAATGTATGGAAATTGGTAGGAGAAAATAACATGTATGATGTAGTAATTATAGGAGCGGGAGTATCGGGAAGTGCCTGTGCCAGAGAGCTTTCGAAATATAACCTGTCCATCTGCGTGGTGGAAAAGGAGGAGGACGTGTGCTGTGGCACCTCAAAGGCAAACAGTGCTATTGTCCATTCCGGAATTGATTGTAAGACCGGTACACTTATGGCACAGATGAATCTCCGTGGAAATGAGATGATGGATGAGCTTTCGAAGAAGCTTGATTTTGAGTTTCGAAGAAACGGTTCACTGATAGTGTGCTTTAGCGATGACGATATGCCAAGGCTTAAGGAGCTTTATAATCAGGGGATTGCAAACGGGGTGCCGGGACTTAAAATTCTTGATTCAGGCGAAGCGCATGAGATGGAGCCGAATCTGTCTGATGAAGTTGTGGCAGCTATTTACTGCCCGACAGGAGGTATTGTATGTCCGTTTGGCATGAATATCGCATTTGCTGAGAATGCAGCAGCAAATGGTGTGGAGTTCTTATTTAACACAGAGGTGAAGGCAATACAAAAGGAGCAGACAGGCTATATTCTCATCACTCAAAATGGCGAAATTCATGCACGCTGCGTTGTAAATGCAGCCGGTGTATATGCTGATGTGTTCCACAACATGGTAAGTGAAAACAAAATACATATTACACCAAGGCGCGGAGAGTACGAGCTTTTAGACAGGGCTGCGGGAGGTATCATTGACAAGACTATTTTTCAGCTCCCGGGCAAATACGGCAAAGGTGTGCTCGTAACCCCGACAGTACACGGAAATATTTTAATCGGACCTACAGCAGATGACCATGAGGACAAGGATGGTACAAATACAACGAGAACAGGCTTAGAGCATGTTGTGACATCCGGCACACGTTCGGTGCCGTCACTTCCTATGCGTCAGGTTATAACATCGTTTGCAGGAAACCGTGCACATGAGGACGGACATGAGTTTATCATCGAGGAGCTTAAAGATGCACCATTTTTTGTGGACTGTGCAGGTATAGAGTCACCGGGCTTATCAAGTGCACCGGCTATCGGTGAGAGAGTGGCAGCAATAGTTGAGAGGCTTTTTAAGCCTTCTAAAAATGCGGACTTTATCGAGACAAGAAAAGGTATTTTAAATCCAAAGAAGCTTTCAGAGGATGAGTATAAAGAGCTGATAAAAGAAAAGCCTGAGTATGGTAACATAATCTGCCGCTGTGAGATGATTACGGAGGGCGAGATAATGGATGCGGTAAACAGACCGTTAGGCGCAAAGTCGCTTGATGGTGTGAAGAGACGCACCAGAGCCGGAATGGGCAGGTGCCAGGCAGGCTTCTGTTCTCCGAGAACTATGGAGATTATCGCCAGGGAGAGAGGCATTTCGCAGCTTGACATCACTAAAAGCGGTGGAAAGTCAAAGATAGTTGTTGGAATGAGCAAGAATCGCGGATAGTCTGTCTTACTTCAAAGAGACAGGTGACGATAGATTGATATTGGATTAATATCAGATTAACATAGGGGGACAATATGGAATTTTACGATATTGTGATAGTAGGAGGAGGTCCGGCAGGTCTTGCGGCAGCAGCTTCCGCTAAGAAAAATAAAATAGATAAAATACTTATACTGGAAAGAGACTGTGAGCTTGGCGGTATCTTAAATCAGTGTATACACAACGGCTTTGGCCTGCACACCTTTAAGGAGGAACTCACAGGCCCTGAATATGCCGGAAGATTTATCAAAGAGGTCAAAGAGCTTGGCATAGAGTACAGACTGAATACGATGGTCATGGATATCTCAACCGGTGACGAGTCCGAAAATGGGTCAAACGATAAAATAGTTACAGCTATGAACCGCACAGACGGACTTTTCCATATCGCTGCAAAGACAGTAATACTTGCGATGGGCTGCAGGGAGAGAGCAAGAGGTGCTCTTAACATACCCGGCTACAGACCGGCAGGAATTTTCTCGGCGGGCACAGCTCAGAGACTGGTGAATATAGAGGGCTACATGCCGGGACGAAAGGTAGTAATACTCGGTTCAGGAGATATCGGTCTTATTATGGCAAGAAGAATGACCTTGGAGGGTGCCAAGGTGCAGGTGGTTGCAGAACTCATGCCGTATTCAGGAGGCTTGAAGCGTAATATTGTGCAGTGCCTTGATGATTTTAATATCCCGCTTAAGCTCAGACACACAGTGGTTGATATAAAGGGCAGGGAGCGTGTGGAGGGCATCACTCTCGCACAGGTGGACGAGCATAACAAGCCTATTGAGGGAACTGAGGAATTTTACGAGTGCGACACGCTTTTACTCTCGTGCGGACTCATTCCGGAAAATGAGATTTCAAAAACAGCCGGTGTAGAGCTCAATCCGGTAACAAGCGGACCGGTCGTAAACGAAAGCCTTGAGACAAATGTGCCCGGTGTATTTGCCTGTGGAAATGTGCTTCATGTGCACGACCTCGTGGATTATGTGTCAGAGGAAGCGACAGCAGCAGGCCGCCATGCCGCAGAGTATGTAAAAAATGGTGGTGATAAGAGTTGTGATGGCAAAGAAATATCGATAACCGCTACAGGTGGAGTCAGATACACTGTCCCAAGCACTATAAATACTGCACAAATGGATGATACTGTGACGGTAAGATTTCGAGTGGGAGCTGTGTATAAGAATTGCTATATTGCAGTATATCTGGATGATAAACAGCTGCAGCACCGCAAGCGTCCTGTTATGGCGCCGGGGGAGATGGAGCAGGTAGTGCTTAAGAAGGAGCAACTCATCGAAACGGAAAATCCAAGCACAATTACGATAAAGATTGAGGAGGCATAGTATCATGGAAGAAAGAAATTTGAC
>UMHV01026176.1_pt1 | contig 16878 bp, 17 predicted proteins | sample 1965621 | NCBI WGS metagenome assembly UMHV01 (sample SAMEA4836108, study PRJEB28245) | human gut metagenome | biome: gut microbiome; material: fecal sample | place: Denmark | collected 2008 | reverse complement strand
GAACAAATCTTCTGACGACTTAAACACGGACGAGGAAGCATAACCCGTTCGCAGCGGCATAAAATCACAGTGGCACTCATATCTTGTCTTAACCCACAAGAAAGGAAGATGCCCTGTGTGCAAACGCCTGTTCGGTCTTCTGTTGTCGATTCTTTCCATTATTTCAATGGTCTGCGGTTCTGTCGGACAGTGTTCCGCCGCTGCTGTGGAACTGCCTGCTGTTTCTGCAAAGGCTTGCATTGTCATGGAAGCCACCACCCGAGAAGTGTTCTTCTCCCAGAACGCAGACGAACATCTCCCCATGGCAAGCACCACCAAAATCATGACAACGCTGCTCTGTCTGGAGAGCGGCGACTTAGACACCCCGTTCCCCGTGGACAACAACGCCATTCAGGTCGAGGGGTCTTCTATGGGGCTGGTGAAAGACGATATTGTCACGAAGCGTGCCCTCTGTTATGGCATGCTGCTGCCCTCCGGCAACGATGCAGCAGGAGCAACGGCTGTAAAGCTGGCTGGCTCGCTCTCTGCCTTTGCAGACCTCATGAATGAACGGGCGGCACAACTGGGCATGCAAAACACCCACTTTGTCACGCCCTCAGGACTACATGACGAACAGCATTATTCCACCGCCTATGACATGGCAATTTTAACAGCGACTGCCCTGCAAAATCCAGACTTTCGGGAAATCTGCGGACAGGCGACTGCAAAAGTTACGTTCGGCAATCCCCCCTACGACCGCTGGCTCAAAAACTCCAACAAGCTGTTGACACAGTGTGAGGGGGTGATTGGCGTGAAAACGGGCTTTACCGATGAAGCTGGACGCTGTCTGGTGTCTGCCTGTCAGCGAAACGACATGACTTTGATTTGCGTGACGCTGAACGACCCGAATGACTGGCAGACCCACACGCAATTATATGACACCCTTTTCCCACAGCTGCACAAGCAGACCGTTGCCCTGCCGGAAACGATTTCGATTCCCGTCGTGGGCGGAACGGCAGACACCGTTTCGCTACAGGCAACCGACTCCATCACCTATGGAACGCTGCAAGAGGCGGTAGACCTGCCCCTCACGGTGCACACAAAACCGTTTCTCTTTGCTCCTGTTCCGGCAAATCAATATGGCGGCTTTCTGGTTGCGGAACAGGACGGGCAAATCTTGTTCCAGCTGCCCTTGACCACACAGACTGCCGTTCCAGAACAGCCTGCAACCCCAGAGGAGCAGCCACAAAAATCCATTTGGCAGCGGCTGCAACGCTGGCTGCAAGTGCGGTTCTCATAATCAAGAGGCTTTCAACATAGACTTGCCCTTGTTCCGGCAAATCAATATGGCGGCTTTCTGGTTGCGGAACGGGACGGGCAAGGCTTGTTCCAGCTGCCCTTGACTACACAGACTGCCGTTTCGGAACAACCTGCAACCCCAGAGGAGCAGCCAAAAAAGTCCATTTGGCAACGGCTGCAACGCTGGCTGCAAGTGCGGTTCTCATAATCTATAAAATTACATCTCATCCAATCAGGAGGATTTTCAACATGGAAAAAGTACGCATTCAAAAATTATTATCCGACGCTGGCTACTGCTCCCGCCGCAAGGCGGAAGCCTTGATTGCTGCCGGAAAAGTCAAGCTGAACGGACATCCCGTCAAGCTCGGCGACCAGGCAACCCGTGCCGACCTCATTACGGTCAACGGAGAAGCCGTTCGTATCCCTCGCAAAAAAGTCAAGCGTTATCTCATGCTGTACAAGCCAAGAGGCTATGTCACCACTACTTCCGATGAACTCGACCGCCGCTGTGTCATGGACTTACTGGACGGCGTGGAAGAACGGGTTTACCCCGTCGGCAGACTGGACAAGGACTCCGAAGGGCTCCTGCTGCTGACGAATGACGGCGAATTTGCCAACAACATCATGCACCCCAGCCGCCATATTTCCAAGACCTATCGGGTTACCGTTCGGCCGGATATTTCCGAAGAACAATTGATTGCCCTTTCCAGCGGCGTGGAACTGGATGGCAAAATGACCCTGCCGGCAAATGTCGTTGTGAAGACCAAAGAGCCAAACCGTGTCGTACTGCTGATGACCATTCAGGAGGGCAGAAACCGCCAGATTCGCCGGATGTGCGAAGCGTTGGGGCTGGAAGTTGCCCGCCTGCGGAGAACCAGCATCGGCCCTTTAAAACTGGGCATGCTGAAGCCGGGTACTTATCGGGATTTGACCGCAGAAGAACTGCGTGCCATTCGCAACGCCATCGGCGGCGACCTCTAATCGCCGTGCGAGAACCAGACGCACCCGAAATGAACCAGAAAGGAGTTTGCATTTTATGCCAATTTGTATTCCAAAAGAATTGCCAGCATTTCAGACGCTGGCAAATGAAAATATCTTTGTCATGGATAATGACCGTGCCTCTCATCAGGACATCCGCCCTTTACGGGTGCTCCTGCTGAATCTGATGCCGAAAAAAATTGAAACAGAATGCCAGTTTCTGCGGCTGCTCAGCAATACGCCGATTCAAGTCAATGTGGAATTTTTACAGGTTTCCAGCCACGTCAGCAAGAACACCAACAAAATGCATCTGGACGCCTTTTATCATACGTTTGCAGAAATCCAGAACGAATATTATGACGGCTGTATTATCACAGGTGCTCCGGTCGAGCACCTTTCTTTTGCCGATGTCGATTACTGGGAAGAGCTGCAACAAATCATGGAGTGGACAAAGACCCATGTCTTTTCCACCATGCATATCTGCTGGGGAGCTCTGGCAGGGCTGAACTACCACTTCGGGCTTCCCAAGTATGACCTGCCGGAAAAGATGTTCGGGGTCTTTCCACACGAGGTGCTGCAAAAAAATGTGCAGCTGCTGCGTGGATTTGACGACTGCTTTTATGCTCCGCATTCCCGACACTCGGAAGTCCGGCGAGCAGATATTGACAAGTGCCAAAAACTGAAAATCCTGACCGAATCGCCACAAGCTGGCGTGCACATTGTCGCCAACACCAACGGCAGACAATATTTCATCACCGGACATCTGGAGTATGACCGCATGACATTGGCAGAAGAATATTTCCGGGACAAGGAAAAGGGGTTGCCGATTGCCGTTCCTGCCCACTATTTCCCCGACGACGACCCCAGCAAACCGCCCCTCTATACCTGGGGTTGCTGTGCAAATTTGCTCTTTGCAAACTGGATTAATCACTGCGTTTATCAGCTGACACCGTATGATTTGCAACGGCTGGAGCTGTATAACTGGGAGTGGGAAGCCGGACTGTAAACCGGAGAGAAATTTTCGCTTTTTGGGAAAGGTTTGCAAATGACTCCACCGACCTCCACCAGACTTCCACCAAAAAGGGCAAAAAAGCCCGAAAAACTGGGAAGTGGAGGTCGGTGGAAGTCAAATACATACTTAACACACGGAGTAAAAAAAGTATATTTTTTCTCTCACATAGAAAGGTATGTAAACGACCTCCACCGACCTCCACCTTTTTTCAATCCACGCCCCTTACGCAGGGGCGACAAGCGACGAGCGGACATTGAGCAAGTACCCAATCTATTTCAATCCACACCCCCATAAGGGGGCGACAAGCGGTGATTATTTGGTCAGCAGTCGGACGGCAGCCGTAAACCGGAGAGAAATTTTCGCTTTTTGGGAAAGGTTTGCAAATGACCTCCACCGACCGCCACCCGACTTCCACCAAAAAAGGCAAAAAAAGCCCGAAAACTGGGAGGTGGAGGTCGTGGAAGTCCTTTTCCTACTTTACGCACGCGAGGAAAAAAGTAAAATTTTTCTTCTATAGAAAGGTATGTATTTGACCTCCACCGACTTCCACCTTTTGCTCCACCAACGGGTGACGGAATTACAAGCAAACATTTTTAAAAAAATTGCTTTACATTTTGCTCCTTTTATGATATAATGGGCACATTGCGTATTTTATCAACCAAATAGGAGGAACAATTGTGCAGCTTTTTCAAACAATTTCTAGAAAATCCCTTTCCATTTGGCTCAGTCTGCTCTGCATGCTGTCCCTATGGTCTTCGTTCTCCCTTTCTGCTTCAGCAGAAGACGACACCATTCCCTCCCCGATTGCCTGGCAGCAAAGCGAAGGTAGCGGAGCGGAAGAACAACGGCTTGCCTACTTGCCAGAAGTAGACAACTGGTGTGATTATCCCTGGAATCGAGGAACAGAAACCGGAAATACCGTTGGACAAGCGGGTTGCAGCCTGCTCTCCATTGTGAATGCGGTCTATTATCGCACAGGTTCATTCTTACATCCAGCAAAACTGGCACAATTTGCACTGGACAACGGCTATCGCATTCCCGGCGTAGACGGAGCAGCAATGGGCTTCTTCCCAGCCGTTGCACAGGCAGCAGAAGAAAGCCACATGACCTTTGCAGGCTGGACAACACAGGCAGCAACCGTTCTTGCACATCTCCGGAACGGCGGAACAGCTTCTGCCAACATCGCCGGACACTGGATTGCACTGGTGGACTATGATGTTACTACCGACCAGTATTTGATGTTGGATTCCTCTCAGATTTCCAGCCGAGCAGAGCACATAGCCTGGACAGACCGGAAAAATGGTGTTGCATGGCTCTCGGAAGCGGTCTTGCTGGAAAACGGCAGAAACGGCTACTATGGCATCAACAACCGCTATTCTGCTCTTTATACGTTTGATGACCCATACACCCTCGGCGATGTCAATCAAGATGGCGTGGTGTCCGTCGAGGATGCCAGATTGGTATTACAATATTATGCAAGCACGGCGGCGAGCCTTGATTTCCGCCTGCATCCCCAGATTGTAACGCACAATGCTGGCATATCGGCGGCAGATATTGACGGAGATGGCTTAGTAACCGTACAGGATGCCACGGCAATCTTATCTTACTACGCACAGCAAGCTTCCGGAGCAGCCCCCTCTTGGGGACAAGTGCTCTGCGGATAACATCCCCTTTTTGCAGCAATCGACTGTCACCAAAAAGGGCAAAAAAGCCCGAAAAGCTGGGATGTGCCGGTGTAAGCCGGTCAAATACATACCTTTACACAGAGAGAAAAAAAGTAAAAATTTTCTCACACATAAAAAGGTATGCAAACGACCGGCGTAGACCGGCACACTTTTTCAATCCACGCCCCTGCGTAAGGGGCGACAACACGGAGAAAAAAGTAAAAATTTCTCACACATAATACGTTTGATGACCATACGCCCTCGGCGATGTCAATCAAGATGGTGTGATATCCGTATTTTCAATCCACACCCCCATAAGGGGGCGACAAGCGGTGCTTATTTGGTCAACAGTCGGACAGCAGTCGTAAACCCCACCGCAAAGGCGTGCTTCTGCCAGTCCTCACACAGCTGCAACAGGGCTTCCAGAGCCTCGTTGCTGACGGCTGATGTGAGCGTGTCCAACTGTTTGTGCAGCGATTCCGGCTCAAATAAGTCCGGCTCTCGCCTGCATAGCCCCTCATACAGGGCTTCTAATTCTGGTTTCAGTTTTTCCCCCCTTGACTTTTCCCGCATCGTCTGCTATCATAGATTTCGCAGCGTTTCGGCGTTGCGTTGGGTTGTAAGTGCCACGTCTACCAAACAACCGCACTTACAGCCTTATTTTTTATCAAAATACTCAGAGCAAATCAGACGCACCATCGAGGCTAGCGAGATGTTTTTCTTCGCTGCCTCTTTTTTTAGGGCATCATACAGTGCAGACGGGATTTTGATATTTAACGCCTTATCGTTCACGTTCTCACCTCCACTACAATTTTACTACAATTATTGTTATATGTCAACTGTCATCTTCCACAATCTTCCCCTTTTGTTTTTGTTGGTTTTGCCCTCTCTTGCAAAACAAAAAATTGTGCTATAATATAGATAACATAACGATAAGGAGGGCTATCATGCTTTACACGTACCATCTCACCACGCCTGTTTCTGGCTTCGTTTCGATAACGGCACAAGTCAAAGGAGCAGTGGCAGAAAGCGGTGTCCAGAGCGGCCTTTGTGTGGTGTACTGCCCCCACACAACCGCAGGCATTACGATCAACGAAAACGCTGACCCAGACGTGCAGCGGGATTTGCTGCTTGCCTATGCAGAAGCATTCCCTGACCGCAAGGCGTTCCGTCACGCCGAGGGCAACTCCGCCGCACACGCAAAGGCTTCTGCCATGGGCAGCAGTGCCACGATTATCATCGAGCAGGGGAAGCTTCTGCTGGGCACCTGGCAGGGCATTTATTTTTGCGAGTTTGACGGCGTTCGCAACCGGACATTTTACGTCAAGATTCTCGCAGATACAGCAGATAAAAACAGGAGGGAATCACAATGATATCAGACCTTGCAACCTTACAAACCATCATCAACCATGCCCACCGCCTTGTATTCTTTGGCGGTGCAGGCGTGTCCACGGAGAGCGGTATTCCGGACTTTCGCAGCCAAGACGGACTGTATCACCAAAAGTATGACGTTCCGCCGGAAACCATTCTCAGCCACTCGTATTTTGTCCGGCACACCGAGGCATTTTATCGCTTTTATCGGGACAAGATGATTTGCCTGTCCGCAAAGCCCAACGCTGCCCACAGAAAACTTGCCGAAATGGAGCAGAAAGGCATTCTGTCCGCCGTTGTCACGCAAAACATTGACGGACTGCATCAAATGGCTGGCAGTAAAACGGTTTATGAATTGCACGGCAGTGTTCACCGCAACTACTGTGAACGCTGTCACGCCTGCTACGATGCGGAATGGATTTTGCAGACGGAGGGCGTTCCCCACTGTCCACACTGCGGCGGATTGGTGAAACCGGACGTTGTTCTATACGAGGAATCCTTGCCGGAACAGACAGTGGAGCAGGCAGTCCGTGCCATCGCTGCGGCAGACGTGCTTCTCATCGGCGGGACATCCCTGACCGTGTATCCAGCGTGCAGCCTGCTCCGGTATTTTAACGGGGAGCATCTGGTGGTGTTAAATCGGGATGCCACACAAATCGACGAACAGGCAGACCTTTGCATACGGGATAAAATCGGAGCAGTACTCTCCCAGATTGTGCTTCCATAAGTCCCCTTTGTTTGTTGGGTGTCTCCTGACCCAATCGACCGTCACCAAAAAATGCAAAAAAGCCCGAAAAACTGGGATATGACACTCTAAGACACTCAAATACAGTCTTTACGCAGGAGAGAAAAAAAGTAAAAATTTTTCTCTCTATAGAAAGGTTTGTAAACGACTGTCTTAGAGTGTCAATCTTTCGATTCCATCCACGCCCCGTAGGGCGACAAGTGTGCCGGTGTAAGCCGGTCAAATACATACTTAACACACGGAGTAAAAAAAGTATATTTTTTTTCTCTATAGAAAGGTTTGTAAACGACCGGCGTCGACCGGCACCTTTTTCCATCCACGCCCCGTAGGGCGACAAAGCCCGAAAACTGGGAGGTGAAGGTCGGTGAAAGTCAAATACATACTTAACACATGGTAGAAAAAAAATAAAATTTTTCTCTATATAGAAGGTACGGAAACAACCTTCACCCATAGAACATACAAGAGAGGAGGCTTTTCATGCCTATTTGGAATCCCTGGCATGGCTGCACAAAATATAGTGCTGGCTGCCAAAATTGCTATGTCTATCGCATCGATGCAACGCATGGACACAACAGCACCACCGTGCAGAAAACAGCCGCCTTTGCTCTCCCAATGCAACGGACACGAGGCGGCACGCTAAAATTACAGCCGACGGGCGAACCCGTCTACACCTGTCTGAGTTCCGACTTTTTCTTGCCGGACGCCGACAACTGGCGACCGGATATCTGGGCAATGATTCGCTTTCGCTCGGACTTGCAATTTTTTATTATCACCAAACGCTTGTTACGTGTGGCTGCCTGCTTGCCGCCCGACTGGGGAACGGGATACCCCAATGTAACCATCTGCTGCACCACGGAAAACCAACAAGCCGCAGATGAACGGCTGCCCGTTCTCCTACAACTGCCAATTGCAAAGAAAGAAATCATCTGCGAGCCGCTTTTAACGCCCATACAGTTACAACCCTACCTACAGCCACAAATCTCTCGTGTCACGGTCGGCGGGGAATCTGGCGAGCAAGCAAGGCTCTGCCGCTGGGAATGGGTCACGTCCCTTGCGGCACAGTGTCGTGCTGCAAATGTTCCGTTCGTCTTTAAGCAGACCGGAACGTTTTTTGAAAAAGGGGGACTTTGTTATAAGATACCTCGGGCACTGCAACACGCACAGGCACAAAAAGCAATGCAGTTTTTATAGTCGTTTCATCCTTGCCCTGTAGGCGACTTTTGGAATCACCGACCGGCACCAAAAAAAGCGGAGGTCTACGGAAGTCAAATACATACTTAACACACGGAGAAAAAAAGTAAAAATTTTTCTTCTATGTATAAGGTATGTAAACGACCTCCGACGACCTCCGCTGTTCAATCCACGCCCCAAACGGGGGCGACGAGGAATTTTGTAGCAAATCCCAGCCTTTTCATTTCAATCCACACCCCCATAAAGGGGCGACAAGCGGTTGTAAGTGCGGTGTTTGGTAGACGTGGCACTTACAGCCTTATTTTTTGCCTTGGTACTGCTCGACAATCCAATTACGGATTGCTTTTGACCGTGTTATGCCCTGCTCTTTGCAAATCGCATCCAGCATTGCAAGCGTAGTTTTGTCCATCCGCACACGCAAGATATACTCTTTGGGATTGTCTGTTAGCTTTGTACCTTTTTTAATACCCATGTTTTTTCCTCCTTGTTTGTGGGTACAATCTAATTATACTGTAGCAACAAACAAAAGTCAACCGTCATCTTCCACAATCTTTCCCTTTTGTTTTTGTTGGTTTTGCCAGTACCGCACCTGACAACAAACCGCCACCAGACACGTTCCCAACTCTGCCACCGGATACGACGCCCAAACGCCATTCATGTCCCAGACTGCCGCAAACAAAAAGACCAGCGGCAACAGCAACACGCCACTCCGCAGCAGCGAGATACAGAAAGACGCAGCTGGACGTTCTATTGCGGCAAAAAAGGCGGACGTTGCAATATTGCCCCCAACAGCAAAAAACGCCACGAAATAAATCCGTGTTCCGGTTTCTGCCATCGCCTGCAAGGTGCTATTCCCCGTGCTGTTAAACAACCGGACAATCGGCTCGGTAAAGCCAAACAACACGCCATACAGCACCGCTGCAAAGCCCAGTGCCGTGCAAATCGTCATCCGCAGCAGCTTTTTCATTTCCGGCAAGTCGCTCTTGCCATAGCTGCGGCTCAACAGCGGCTGAACGCCCTGTGCGATGCCCGTACACAGACACGCTGCCACCAAGGCGATGTTGGCGATAATCCCATAGGCTGCCACGCCGGTATTTCCTGCTTTTCTCAGGACAACAAAGTTAAAACAGAAAATGACAATCCCAGAGGCAACTTCTGTAATCCACTCCGCCCCGCCTAGCAGGAAAATCGGCTGGAACATCTGCCACCGCAACCGACAGGGACGAACCCAAATTCGACAGGTTGGTTTCCGGAAATAGAAACTCTGAATGGTAATGCCGATGAGCGGTGCACAGGCGGTTGCCAAAACTGCCCCCAGCATGCCCATTCCCAATGGGAAAATAAACAGATAGTCCAATACAATATTGCCCAGCGTGCCCAGCATCGTTCCCAGCATCACCCGATTCGGTGCACCATCATTTCGGACAAACGCTGCAAACAACTGATTACACAGGAACAGCGGTGCAAAACAGTACAGCGTCCGCAGGTATACCACCATCTTATCATGGGTCGCTGCATCGCTCCCCAGCCAGCGACAAATCGGGTCAGAGCCAAAAAGCCCAATCAGCATGAAAACCACGCTTGCCACTCCGGCAAGCAACAGGGCATGGAAAAAGATTTGGCTGCCGGCTTCCTGTTCGCCTCTTGCCTTGTGAATGGCATACTTCGTTGCTCCGCCGATGCCAATCATCAAGCCCGTGGCATTCATGAGATTAAACAGGGGCAAGACCAGATTCAAGGCGGTCAGCCCGTCTTCTCCAATGCCATTCGCAACAAAGAACGTATCCGCTAAAATATAACAGGACGTTCCCAGCATCGCCAGCATATTCAAGCTGACATAGTGCAGAAAAGCAGACAGGGTGGATGGTGGTCGAATGGTTTTTGTCATAGCAATTCCTTCCTTTCTCCAAAAAAATGCATTCATGTACATCTTCTAAGACCTAACGACATACACAAATGCATTTCACGCACTACCCGGTGGCAGATTTTTTTAATTTTCAACAGTATAGCATATTTACTCTAAAAAGTCAAGCGGTTCTGTTCCGCAAAAAATCCATGTTTTCCTATTGACATTTGATTCCGAACGTGGTATAATAACATGAAATTGAAAATCAATTTCAAATTCGATTTTGATTGGACTGACAACCAATAGGGGGAATCCTCATGAAATGGAAACGCTTTTTCAGCTGCCTGCTCTGCGGGGTGCTGTTGCTCTGCGGCTGTACGCCAGCCGCAAACTCCGCAACGGCTTCCCATCAACTGGAACTCGTTACAACACTTTTTTGTTACTACGACTTCGCCCGTGCCATCCTGAAAGACACGGACACCATTCACCTTCGCTTGCTGCTCTCCCCCGGCATGGAGAGCCATTCTTTTGAGCCTGCTCCGTCCGATATTCTCGCCATTCAGAACGCCGACCTCTTTCTCTATAACGGCGGACATATGGAAGAATGGGTGTCGCAGGTGCTCGATTCCGATGAACAATCCCACCCAGACCGCATTGTCCGTTGCATGATGGACTATGCTCCGCTGCTGGAAGAAGTGGAATTAGAGGGCAGCGAATCGGAACACGACCACGAGCATGACCATGACGACCACGACCATGACCATGACGACCACGACCATGACCGCGAGGGCGAAAGCGAGGTCGAATATGACGAACACATCTGGACTTCTCCGGTAATTGCAAAAGATTTGCTCTATGTCACCAGAGATGCCATCATCCAAGCCGACCCTGCCAACGCTGCCACCTATCAGAAAAATGCGGATGCCTATGCAGCTCAGCTGGATGCCCTCAACGAATCCTTTACCGATTATTTCGCCGAGCCGGAACACCGAACGCTGTTATTTGCAGACAAATTTCCGCTGCAATATTTCGCCAACACTTACGGATTACACTGTTACGCTGCCTTTTCGGGTTGCAGTTCCGACACCGAACCCAGCATTGCAACCATCTCGAATCTCATGCATCTGGTCGAATCTGACCACCTCTCGAAAGTCTATTACTTGGAAGTCAGCAGTCCGGCGGTTGCAAATGTCATCGGTGAACAGACCGGAGCAACCCCAACTGTTTTCCAATCCTGCCACACGCTTACACAGACCGACTTCGACAACGGCGAAACCTATGTCAGCCTGATGCAGCGAAATTTAAAGGCGTTGGAATCGCAATCAGCCCACTAGAAAGGATTTTTTTATGGCTACTTCTGCACTGCAATTCTCCCATGTCACTTTGGGATATGAAAACATTATCACAACCTCTGACCTCAACCTCACGATTCCGCAAGGCGATTATCTCTGTATCATCGGGGAAAACGGCTCTGGAAAAAGCACATTCGTGAAGAACCTGCTGGGGCTGCTGAAACCCCTCAGCGGAGAAATCGCTTTAACGGGCGACTGGAAACGCAGCGACATCGGTTATCTGCCGCAGCAAACGCCAGCACAACGGGACTTCCCTGCCAGCGTTCGGGAAATTGTCCGCTCCGGCTTCTTGAACCAGATGAAACACCGCCCGTTTTATACTGCCGCAGAAAAAAACGCTGCCCAACAGGCAATGGAAAAACTCGGAATTCTGCCGCTGCAAAACCGCTGCTATCGGGAACTCTCCGGCGGTCAGCAACAGCGTGTCCTACTGGCACGGGCACTCTGTGCGGCTCAAAAGCTGTTGATTCTGGATGAACCCACCACGGGCTTAGACCCAGTCGCTTCCGAGGAACTCTATCAGGTCTTACAGCACCTCAACCGCACAGAATCCATCACCATTATCATGGTGACGCACGACGTGGAACGGGCAGTCTATTACGCCAAACACATCTTGCACCTTGGACAAAAAACATACACCTATGATACTGCCGAAGCTTACCGCCATGCCGCAGCATCCAGACAGGGAGGAAAATAATATGACGTTTCTCATCGATATGCTTTCGTTTGCCTTTATCCGGCGTGCCTTGCTGGTCGGGATTTTCGTTTCTCTCTGTGCCGCCCTCTTGGGGGTGAGTCTGGTTCTGAAGCGATTCTCGATGATTGGCGATGGATTATCACACGTTTCTTTTGGGGCTTTATCCGTTGCATTGGCGTTCGGCTGGGCACCGCTGAAATTCTCCATTCCGATTGTTGCGATTGCCGCCTTCTTTCTGCTCCGCATTACCGAACGGGCAAAGGTCAAGAGCGATGCAGCAATTGCGGTTGTTTCCGCCTCCTCGCTGGCAATCGGAATTATTGTCACCGCCCTGAAAACTGGCATCAACACCGATGTGGCAAGCTATATGTTCGGCAGCATTCTGGCGATGGAAAAAGAAGATGTCTGGGTCAGCCTGATTCTGTCCATTGTCGTTCTGGGAATGTTCGTGATTTGTTATCACCGGATTTTTGCAATTACCTTTGACGAAAACTTTGCACAGGCAACCGGCGTTTCGGTTTCATTCTATAATACACTGATTGCCATTCTAACCGCCATCACGGTCGTGCTGGGGATGCGGATGATGGGGGCATTGCTCATCAGCAGCCTGATTATCTTTCCGGCGTTGTCCTCCATGCGGCTGTTCAAGCGGTTCTCGCTGGTCATTCTCTGTGCAGCGATTTTATCGGTCGTTTGCTTCTGTGTCGGCATGGTCGGTTCGTATCAGTTCGATACCCCTGTTGGAGCAAGCGTGGTTGTCGCAAATCTGGCAGCATTCCTGCTGTTTTGCCTCATTCAGAAGATTCGGGAACAGGTCAAAAAACGTACCATTCAAGCCCAACCGAAACAGTAAAATTTCTTCCCATTTCAACAACAAGCAGATGACTTTTTCTTGCCGGTCATCTGCTTTTTTATTTTCTTTTGTTGGACGCAATATGAAATCGTTATGATGTAGGATATTTCTTTTTTATTCATTTCCATTCGACAAAAATACTTTATTTTCCAAAAAGGTAAGCAATTGTATTGACTTTTTCGATACCTTGTGATATAATAAAATCGTAAACAAACAAACAAAAATTTCAAGGCTGTAAAGACTTGATATAATGAAATAAAATCTTGATTGGAGGGATTTTTATGAAAAAGAAATCATTCCTTGCGATTCTTTGTTCTGCGGCTCTCTTTCTGCAACTTGCACCCGCTGTGTTGGCAGATGATGTATTGTCAGATGCTACAACAGATGAAATTGTAACAACAGAAGAAGGAGTAACAGACTTTGGTGAATTTGGAAATGCCCTCTGGGTATTAAAAGGCGATACTTTAACACTTTCTGGAAAAGGCGACCTTCCGGATGATGTTCATGATAATTATGTCAATACCATCAGTAACATTTACTATTTAGACAAAATCGTATATTATCCTTGGATGAAGTATCGTTCTGTTGTAAAACATCTGGTCATTGAAAATGGTATTCAGGATATTCCAAAAGCAGCTTTTGCTTACTTCTATGCACTGGAAACCGTAGACTTTCCATCTACACCAATTACCATTCGAGATCATGCGTTTTATGCAAAAGATTTCGATATCAGAGATGGTCTTGTTGCAAAAACGAGTTATGACATTCCAGATAATGTAACGCTGGACGGCTATAACATTTTTACAAGTGATGATGGTGGCAGCAACTCCTATCGTCGTGTCAAAATTAACGCAAACCGCTATAGCCCGACTTATTATTACTGCTTAAATCATCCTTGCTACATCTTCACGGAAACCGGCATTGCTTCAGAAGCAATTACCAGCGGAACTTGTGGCGAAAATGCAACTTGGAACTTCGACTTTGATACAAAAACTTTGTACATCGAAGGAAAAGGTGCAACAGAATCCATCTCCGATGATGCAACGCTGAAAGGCATCGAATGGATTCAGCCAAGCATTGAAAAAGTGGTTTATGGGGAAGGAATTACAGAAATTGCACCGTTCTCAGCACAGAAAATTAATACCCATATTGTCTATAATGAACCGCTGTGTGATATCACTGAACTGACTCTGCCGAGCACTCTGACAACGATTGATGACTATGCATTCGCTTTCTATCTGAATGTAAAAGATGTTCAGATTCCGTATGGTGTAACCACAATCGGAAATAATGCCTTTTCAGATTGTTACAAAATAGAAAATGTTGTTCTTCCGGGTACAGTGAAAAAAATCGGAAATTATGCATTTTCCGTTTGTGATTCTTTAAACTCGATTACCATTCCTGCCAGCGTGACAGAAATTGGTAAAAGTCTTGCTCATTCTTATTCTGGTGTTTCCATTTTCGGCTATACCGGAAGTACGGCGGAATCTTATGCAAAGGAAAATAATTATGCGTTCTACTCCTTGTCTGCTTCTGTAGGCGATGTCAATGAAGATGGCGTTGTCAACCTGATGGATGCCATTGCATTGAACAAGTATCTTGCTGGTATGATTTCCTTGACCGACAGCCAGCTGGTCGCTGCAAACTGCAACATCGCTGACGGAACAAGCAATATCAATGAAGACGATGTAACCTCGCTGATGCGGTTCGTCATCAACCTGATTCCGGATCTTCCTGTTTCAGAATAAACGCTTTTCATTAGAATTACGTCTTTTCGACCACCTGTAACGATTTGTTACGGGTGGTCTTTTCTTTTTTTACAGATTCTTGTCACAAATCCCCTCTCCAATTTGTTATTATGAATAGGACGTCCAAAAAACCACAAAGGGGGAATTTCATGGTGAAGTCCTCACAGCAAAAAGAAAAACTCCATCAGCTCTATGCCCTGTATGAACAGCCGCTCTATCGCATTGCCTACGCCATCCTGCACCAGACCGAACAGGCAGAAGATGCCGTATCCGATGCGTTCCTGAAAATTATCCCGCATCTTGACCAAATCGAATCACCAGACAGCCCCAAAACCAAAGCATTTCTGATTCAGGTGATTCGCAACACTGCCATCAATCAATATCGAAAAAATGCCAAAGATGCAGAACGGCTGACCAATATTGACGACAGCACCTTACAAGTACCCAGTCCGCACAACGAAATCGAACAGTTTCTCCAACGAACCGAACAGCAGGAATCGCTTGCACAGCTGTTACAAGGGCTTTCGGAAACCGACCGCACCATTTTATTCCTGCGGTGCGAACAGGAACAATCGTTTCGGGAAATCGCCGAGCGGCTCTCCATGAAAGAGGCAACGGTACGAAAACGGTTTGAACGTGCCCGAAAAGCCATTCAAAAACAAGAGGAAAGGGGTATCTCCTATGTCAAAAAATGTTCCATCCAACCATGAACCACCAATTTCACCAGCGGACTGGGATGCCATCGTTGCCGCTGCCTTTTCCCCTGATGCAGAACCCCATACTTTTTCCGACCGTTATCAGAAACAGAAACAAAAACAGGAGGAATTTCTTATGCCGAAAAAATCCATTCGTGGTAGAAAAACCATTGTCATTGCTGCGATTCTTGCAGCCGCTGTTGTTGCCATTCCAACCTCTGCTTATGCCGTCAATCGCATTTATCAGGCATCCATCCAATCCACGGGCAGCTATCAAAAAGACGTTGTGATTGATGCCGGTGACAGCACCCTTGACACCCGTACACAGTCCTTGCAAGTGGGCTGGATGCCGGATGGTATGACCCTTGACAAAAGTTCCGGAAAGTATCACGACGACCAAAACCGTGGCGTTACCATGCTGTTCTGGAAGATGCAGGACGGGGATTTCTTACAGACGGTCAACCGTGGCATTGTGCATTCTGAAACCGAAACCATCAACGGCAATCAGGTCTTTTTCCTGCAACGGGCTGCCGCAAATCTTCCAGACGGACAGATGGACTACCGCAACATTGTCTGGGTTGCTTTCTCAAATACGCCCTATGCAGCACAGTTCTATGCAACAGACGACCTCACGAAAGAAGAGTTGACACAGATTGCAGAACATCTCTCCCTAAGCCCAGCAGAACAGGAAACGGCAAGCCTCTGGCAGCCGGAAGAATCTCTCATCGAATCCTCCGGAGATGCCCCTGCAACGGCTTGCGATGTCAACAACCTTTCGTATGTCAACATCGGGGATACCTTGACCACAGAGGAAACGGTTTCTCTGAAACTGGATGCTCTTTCCACACAAAATACCTTTGCTGGCATTTCCACCGATGGCATCGGGCAGGACTGCGATTACAGCCGCTATCAGAATGCAGATGGCACGATTGCAGACAATACCCGCACATGGTATCGTTCCGGCGATGGGGTCAACACGCTGGATGAAGCCATCAAAACCGAAACCATTCCACAAACCATTCTGACCTTCCAGCTCACCTACACCAACAACGGTACAGAAGCGGTTGAAACTTGCGTTTGTCCGCAGTTGTTCCGAATGCAGGCAGACGGCACATTCCCAGCATACACCGAAGAAACTGAAACAGAATACTATGTGGACAACTATGATTTGAACAACGGCGAGTTTTTCTCGTTCGCCTCGTCCGGCAGCCACAGCAAAAACAATGTGCTGTTACAGCCCGGCGAAACCCAAACTGTTACGGTTGCCTTTGCAGTCGATGCTGACCAGCTAGACGAACTGTATCTCGTACCTGCTCCGCACGGCTATGAATTGTCCGAGGAAGTCACACAATCTCCGATTCTGCAAGTGGCTTCGGCTCTGAATCGCTAAATTTCTCTTTGACAGGAAATCAGAAAACCAGCACCCGTTCGCTCTGAATGGGTGCTGG
>UMHV01013508.1_pt1 | contig 16964 bp, 14 predicted proteins | sample 1965621 | NCBI WGS metagenome assembly UMHV01 (sample SAMEA4836108, study PRJEB28245) | human gut metagenome | biome: gut microbiome; material: fecal sample | place: Denmark | collected 2008 | reverse complement strand
CAGGTAGAGATAGAAGATAATGGAAAAGGAATTGCAAAGAAAGACCTGCCATATATCTTTGACCGGTTCTTCCGGGCAGATACTTCAAGAAATTCCGCAACCGGCGGAAGCGGTATTGGTTTATCCATTGTCCGTAAAATTATTGAAGACCATGGCGGAAAGATATGGGCAACCAGTAAAGAAGAAACAGGTACAATCATGTATTTTGTACTGAGAAAATATCAGGAGGTTCCAAATGAGTAAAGTATTGATTATTGAAGATGAGGTTTCAATTGCAGAACTGGAGAAGGATTATTTAGAGTTAAGCGGTTTCGATGTCGAAATCGAAAGTGATGGAGCAAGGGGCTTGGAGAAAGCACTGGCATCTGATTTTGACATGTATATCTTAGACCTGATGCTTCCGGGCATGGACGGATTCGAGATCTGCAAACGTATTCGTGAAGTAAAGAATACACCGATTCTTATGGTATCTGCCAAGAAGGACGATATTGACAAGATTCGCGGTCTGGGACTGGGTGCAGATGATTACATCACAAAACCATTCTCCCCAAGCGAGCTGGTAGCAAGAGTAAAGGCACACCTTGCCCGTTATGAAAGACTGATTGGCAGCAATGTGCAGGAAAATGATATTATCGAGATTCGTGGAATCAAGATTGATAAGACAGCCCGCCGCGTCTGGGTAAATGGCGAGGAAAAGGCATTTACCACAAAGGAATTTGATTTACTGGTATTCTTAGCGCAGAATCCGAATCATGTATTTACCAAGGAAGAACTGTTTAAAGAAATCTGGGATATGGAATCCGTTGGTGATATCGCAACCGTAACGGTACATATCAAAAAGATTCGTGAGAAAATTGAAATGGATACCGCAAAGCCTCAGTATATCGAGACAATCTGGGGGGTAGGATACAGATTTAAATTATAGAATGTGTAGCCCCAGATTGTCTATAGATGCGCATGCGCGCGTCAGCCAGCAAAGCTGTCTGAGCTGGGGGTAGGTTACAGATTTAAATTATAAATGGTCTGGTAGCAGCTAATCCGGTGGCATTGTTATTTGCTTTACTTATTGCGGCAGCTATTATTGTTGACTTTGTATGTATTAAAATTTATGTAAAAACAAATTCAGCTTTATTTTTACAATTAGAAAATGCACAGGAGATGCAGGAAAAAGTATATGTATAAGATTGCAGAACATGTTTTATATGAGGATGACAAGCTGCTTGTCTGTGTAAAACCGGCAGGGATTGCAGTGCAGACGAAGCGTATGGGCGAGCAGGATATGGAGAGCCTGCTTCGGAATTATCTTGCTGCAAAAGGAGAGACTCCCTTTATTGGAATCATCCATCGCTTAGACCAGCCGGTGGAAGGCGTAATGGTCTTTGGAAAGACCAAAGAAGCTACAGCAGAGCTGAACCGGCAGATGCAGAAAAACGGTTTTGGAAAATATTATCTGACAGTGGTATATGGAAAAGCAGAACCGAAAGAAGGACAGCTTATTGACTTTCTTAAGAAGGATGGCAGAAGTAATACTTCTTCTGTCGTAAAACAGGGAACCGCAGATGCAAAGCGGGCGGCGTTAACCTATCGGGTGCTGGAATGTAGTACGCTTGATGATAGAGATGGCAGAGATGGTAAAGCTGCTTCAGGAGCGGGTACAGCGGATGGAACATCGGAAAAAACTGAAGCTGCGGAAGAAATCAGTCTTCTTGAAGTAAAATTAGAAACCGGGCGGCATCACCAGATCCGTGTGCAGATGTCGCATCATGGCTGGCCATTGGTGGGAGATAGAAAGTATGGAAGGAAGAATGAAAGTCTGCTGGGAATGGGGTCGATTCCACTGGCACTTTGTTCTTATCGGCTGGAATTTCTGCATCCCACAAGCAAAAAGAAGATGCAGTTTCAGATAACACCGGAAGGTCAGGCATTTCATTTATTTTCAGATTTATAATACATAAAAAAGTCCGGGATGCCACATACTGATGGTATGACTGGGAAAACAAGACAACTTATAAAAAAGATTATATATTTAGCAGGGATTACAGTTGCAGTATATTTGGGAATGCATTTCGCACTGCCGATTGTAATTCCTTTTTTACTGGCAATCCTTATTGCAAGAATATTATGTAAACCAGTAGCTTTTCTGTCAGAGAAAATAAAGCTTCCCAAAGGAATTGTAAGTACGGCTGCAGTGCTGTTGCTGCTGGCAGTGATTTTTCTGCCGATGGGCTATCTTGTATACAAGGGAATCTGCGAACTTGCATCACTGATAACGAATTATCCGGCATTATTTGGAAAAGCAGATACACTCTGGTGCAGTTGTTGTGAGCGGGTTGCGGAAATCACCGGCATGAAAACAGAGACAATGGTGCAGTGGGGAAAAAACTGCGCGGCATATGTCAGCAGTCAGGCAGAAACGAAATTGATTCCGGCAATGATGAATGGCTCGCTGGCATCTTTGCGGGGACTGGCAGCATTCTTTGGCATCTGCATTGTAACTGTTGTGGCGGCAGTACTGATACTCTGTGATTATGATAATCTGGTGCAGCGTTGGAGAAAAAGCAGCTTTTATTTCTGGGGCGGACGGATATTTCAAAATATGTGTCATGCCGGTGGAACATATCTTAAGGCACAGCTTATTATATTGGCATTAATCAGTGGCGTATGTATAGTAGGTCTGTTCCTTACCGGAAATTCTTATGCCATTCTGGTGGGAGTGCTGATTGGCATGAGTGATGCACTGCCTTTTATTGGCACGGGACTTGTCTTTATTCCATGGCTGATTATCGATTTATTTCGTGGAAAGTATTTTGCGGCAGTGATATATGGTATACTGTTTATATTGAGTACCTTTATCCGGGAATTTATGGAGCCAAGGCTTATGGGAAGAGGGCTGGGCGTGCATCCGCTGGCGGTTATTATCAGTATTTATGCAGGTCTGAAAATATATGGAACAGCCGGTGTTATTTTAGGTCCGCTTTCCGGATTTTTAATCTGGGAAATTTATCGCAGTATCTGTGGAAGAGAGGAAAAAGAGATAACATGAAAATTGTGTGCATTTATGGACAGAATCATAAGGGTTCCACCTATCATATTGCAAAAATCCCATGGGATTAGGTCAGATTCACCAGTGGTGAAATTATGACGTATTCCCATGGGATTTTTAAAAGTTACGTAGTTATTTGTTGCTTCTTCTCCAGATATGCATTTTCTCTGCATCTGCGATTAATTCATCACGGAAGTCCGGATGTGCGACAGAGATAATTGCTTCACATTTCTGCCAGGTAGAAAGTCCCTTTAAGTTGACTTTACCATATTCTGTTACCAGATAGTGGATGTTGGCACGGGTATCAGTTACGATAGATCCTGGATCTAAGGTAGGAAGGATACGGGATTTTAACTGACCATCTCTGGTTGTAAAGGTAGAAGAACAGCAGATGAAGCTCTTACCACCATTAGAAAGGTATGCACCCAGAACGAAGTCTAACTGTCCGCCGGCACCACTGATGTGTTTGATTCCAGCAGACTCTGCATTTACCTGACCGTAGAGGTCTACATTTACTGCATTGTTAATGGAAATAAAGTTATCCAGTGCGGAAATGGAACGGATATCATTGGTATAGCTTACCGGAGCACTCATAAGTTCCGGGTTTTCATCTAAGTAGTCATACATTTTCTGAGTTCCTGCACCGAAACCATATGTCTGACGGAAACGGTCGATGTTTTTCTTGGAACCGTTGATTTTTCCTGCTCTTGCAATATCAACGAATGCATCAACGTACATTTCGGTATGTACACCTAAATCTTTCAAATCAGATTCTGCAATCATGGAACCAACAGCATTTGGCATTCCACCGATACCAAGCTGGAGACATGCACCATTTGGAATCTCATCTACGATTAATTTTGCAACTGCCTGATCGATTTCAGTAGCAGCTCCGCCGCCGCCTAATTCACCGATAGCCGGGTTCTCGCCTTCTACGATGAAATCAACATCGGAAATATGGATGCTGTTTTCAAATCCGCCTAAGCAGCGAGGCATATTTTTGTTTACTTCAACAATAACTTTCTTGGAAGTCTCGCAAACTGCCATCATATGAGAAGCGTTTGGCCCAAAGTTAAAATATCCATGTTTGTCCATTGGAGCAACCTGGAACATTGCTACATCATCCGGAGTAGCGGAGTCACGATAGTATCTTGGAAGCTCGGAATAACGGATTGGAGCGTAGTAAGAAAAACCACGGTTGATATATTTACGCTCGATTCCGGACATATGCCAGGAGTTCCAGGTAAAGTGTTCGCCGGCATCTTCACGTTCGAAGACAGCTAACGGTTTTAACAGAATACCACCTCTTAAGTTGACATCCTTTAATTCATCCGTACGTTTTGCAAGGGCTTTATCCAGTGCATCCGGAGTTCCGGTACACCATCCATAATCTACCCAGTCACCGGATTTGATGACTTTGACAGCCTCATCTGCGGAGACTAATTTCTGTTTATATTCCTGTGTGTAATCCATGAAAAACCTCCTGTATATTTTGGTTGTTAAATTATTATCATAGTACCACTTCGTACATGATTATTCAAGTCGAAGGGACTAAGAATTATCGTCTGGGAGCTGCCATTGTCTGGCTGCATTTCTATATTCTTCCGCCTGGGCTGCATTTCCGGATTTTTCATAGCAGTCAGCCAGTCCGTTCAGCGGAATATTTCCACTGGTATGGACATCAAGAATGCTGGCAGTTTCAAAGGCTGCGTTGTAGTACCACACGGCTGCTTCATCATAATCTTCTGCGTCAAAAAAATAATTTCCCAATTCGCAGCAGATTTCTGCACAAGGGGTAGTAATCATATCCTTCAGTGCCAGCTTGAAAAATTCATTGACATTTCCGGTAATCCGGTAGCAGCGGCTTAAGATACAGCCGGCTTCCTTGCGGGCATCCTCAGAAGCGGTTTCATCCTGCAGGGTAGCAAGAAATACTTTTGCGGCGGCAATGAAATCTTCTTTCTCCCCGGTCATGAGGAGCTCTTTGGCATACATCCGGTGCAATTTTTCGGAAAGGCGTCCGTCCCGGTCAAATGCCAGTAAGAAGCCTTTGAAATCACGTCTGCTGTGCAGGGACTGCGGAAGATGCGTAATAGCAATATCACTGTCAAAGACAACCGGGTCTAAGCGCACCGTTTCGTGAATCGGGTCAATCCAGGTAAAGGTACGGAGTCTCCGGTAGAGCTTCGGACGGTATTCTTCTTTAAAGTTAAGCACCGTATTAAATTCATTTTTGGTCACATATTTCATCTGTACAATTTCGACCTCCGGAACCATGGCTTCTTTTAAAAGCCGGAACTGTTCCCGGTTCTCATCATCTAAGACTTCATCTGCATCTGCGGTATAAATGTATTCCATGGAAGCTTTGGAAAAAGCAAAATTTCTGGCGTCTGCAAAGTCATCCTTCCAGATATAGTCATAGATTTTATCGGTATAGCGGGCAGCAATTTCCCTGGTGCGGTCGCAAGAGCCGGTATCCACGATAATGATTTCATCCATCAGACCGGCGAGTGAATCCAGACAGCGGGAGAGAACCTGTTCCTCGTTTTTTACAATCATGCAAAGGCTTATTGTTATCATCAAATTATCTCCTTTCGCAAGCACCTATACAAACATACTTATTATCGCATATTTCAGGGAAAAAGTATATCAGTAGGGACAGAATTTATTTGACAGAGCCGGTACTGGTGTCTATGATGAAATGAGACAAGAATGAGAAGAAAAGCGAAAGCTTGAGAAAAGGATGAAAGCAATGGAAACAAAAGAAAAATTCATGCAGAAAACCATAGTAGTCTGGCTGGGAGCATTGGTGTGCTGCCTGTTGTGGGGCAGTGCATTTCCGTGCATTAAAATCGGCTATCAGATGATGCACATTGCATCGGATGAGGTGGCGTCCCAGATTCTGTATGCTGGCTATCGGTTTACGCTGGCGGGAATTTTAACAGTATTATTGGGAAGTATTGGAAGCAGACGGTTTCTGCGTCCGACAAAGAGCTCCATTGGAAAAGTTTTTAAATTAAGCAGTCTGCAGACTGTGGGACAGTACCTGCTTTTCTATATCGGACTGGCGCACACCTCCGGGGTAAAAGCATCCATCATCGAAGCATTAAATGTATTCGTGGCAATTCTGGTAGCAAGTCTTTTATTCCATCAGGAAAAATTATCGGCGCGGAAAATAGCAGGCTGTATCATTGGATTTGCAGGCGTGGCACTGGTAAATATGGGAAGCAGCGGATTTGATTTTCATATGAGCGTGACCGGAGAAGGATTTATTTTCCTGTCAACGGTAGCGTATGCATTTTCTTCCGTGTTGTTAAAGCGGTATTCCAAATCCGAAAATCCTGTCATGCTGAGTGGATACCAGTTCCTGGTGGGTGGAATTATTATGGCATTGTGCGGCTTTGCAGCAGGTGGACGGGTGAGCGGATTTACGGCATCATCCTTTGGGCTGTTATTTTACATGGCATGCATTTCTGCCGTCGCATACACGCTGTGGGGAATTTTATTAAAATACAATCCGATTTCCCGTGTAGCGGTATTTGGATTTATGAACCCGGTGTTTGGTGTGATTCTTTCCGCATGGCTTCTGGGAGAAAAAGAGCAGGCAGCAGGCATCAAAAGTGTGATTGCCCTGATACTGGTATGCATTGGTATATTTGTGGTAAATTATAAGAAAGAGGTTACGAAGGAGGACTAACATGAGTGCAGTTGTAACATTGAAAAAAGGCGAAGGAAGAATGGTAAAATCCGGTGGCATGTGGATTTTCGATAATGAAATAGAAAGTGTCATGGGAACATTTGAAAACGGAGATCTGGTGCTGGTACACGATTTTGACGGATATCCGATGGGCATTGGATTTATCAACCGCAATTCCAAAATCCGGGTGCGCCTTTTCAGCAGAAAAGAAGATACAGTTATTGATGAAGCATTTTTCCGGACACGATTGCAGCAGGCATGGGAATACCGGAAAAAGACGGTAGACACCTCATCCTGTCGCGTGGTATTTGGAGAGGCAGATTTCCTGCCGGGACTGGTTATTGATAAGTTTTCGGATGTGCTGGTAGTGCAGTCCTTAGCACTTGGCATCGACCGTTACAAAGAGCTTATTGTAAAGCTTTTAAAGGAAATTTTGGCAGAGGATGGCATTACAATCCGCGGCGTATATGAGCGGAGTGATGCAAAAGTCCGCAAACAGGAAGGAATGGAGCTTAAGAAGGGCTTTATCGGAGAAGCATTTGATACCAATGTGGAAATTGTAGAAAATGGTGTGCATTATATCGTAGATGTAAAGGATGGTCAGAAGACCGGATTTTTCTTAGACCAGAAATACAACCGTCTTGCCATTCAGAAATTATGTGAGGATGCAAGAGTGTTAGACTGCTTTACCCATACCGGCTCCTTTGCATTAAATGCCGGAATTGCCGGAGCAAAAGAAGTCACCGGAGTGGATGCTTCGGAACTTGCCGTACATCAGGCAGAAGAAAATGCAGCATTGAACGGTCTTTCCGGCACGGTAAAATTCCTGTGCAGGGATGTCTTTGAACTGCTGCCGGAATTAGAGGAAGCAGGCGAAAAGTATGATGTGGTAATCTTAGACCCACCGGCATTTACCAAGTCCAGAAATTCTGTTAAAAATGCCATCAAGGGCTATCGTGAGATTAACCTTCGTGCCATGAAGCTTGTGAAAAATGGCGGATTTCTTGCAACCTGCTCCTGCTCCCATTTTATGACATATGAGTTGTTTACCAAGACAATCGGACAGGCAGCCCACAGCGTCCACAAGCGTCTGCGTCAGGTGGAATTCCGCACCCAGGCACCGGATCATCCGATTCTCTGGGCGGCGGACGAATCCTATTATCTGAAGTTCTATGTGTTCCAGGTTGTTGATGAGATGTGAAAATTTTTGAAAGTGGCAGGTCCTAAGTGGATTGCCACTTTTTTGTGTGCAAAAACACATTGATTCGTACGGAAAAAAGTAATATAATACATTAAAAGACGCGATGATATTTTAAAGAAGGGAGAGAGCACACACATGAAGCGTAAAATAACTGCTAAATTATATGAATGGAAAAATATGAAAAAAGGCAGAATGCCGTTACTTATTTATGGTGCAAGACAAGTTGGAAAAACGTTTGAAATGCGTGAATTTGGAGCATTATATTATAAAAATACAGTCTATGTAAATTTTGAAACGGACGAAAGAATTGGGAAGTATTTTGATACAGATATTCATGCAGATTATATCATCGCCATATTAGAAAAATATTATCAGGTAAAGATTGTACCGGAAAATACGCTCATTATTTTTGACGAGATACAGATGTGTGAAAGAGCATTAACTTCTTTAAAATATTTTTCAGAAGAGACACCGGAATACCATGTAATAGCTGCCGGAAGTCTGCTGGGTGTAGCAGTCAACCGTGAAAAATATTCATTTCCGGTAGGAAAAGTTCAGATGGTTACCATGTACCCGATGGATTTGGAAGAGGTATTGTGGGCTAAGGGAAAGCAGATGCTTTCGGATACCATACGGGAACATTATGAAAATAATCAGCCGTTAGATGAGATATTGCACGAGGAAGCTTTGCAGGAATTTTATCATTATTGCATCGTGGGAGGAATGCCGGCAGCAGTAAAGGCAGACCTTGCAAAAGACAGTCCATTGGAGCAGACGGAAATTCGTCAGATGCTGTTAAATTCTTATATTGCAGACATGACAAAATATGCAAATCAGACGGACACCGTGCGTATTTTTGAAGCGTATGATTCCCTGCCGGCACAGTTGGCAAAAGATGCAAAAAAATTTCAATACAAGCTGATAAAATCAGGAGCACGGGCATCTCAATATGGAGATGCAATTGATTGGCTGATTCGGGCTGGAATTGTGAATAAATGCATGAAGTGCAGTCAGGGATTTTATCCGGTTGCGGCATATCAGGATGTAAGTGCATTCAAATTATATTACAGTGATATGGGTATTATGTCTGCAAGAATAGGAATGACGTTGGAAGCATTACAAAGCATGGAAACAGAGCATTTTCGTGGCATACTGACAGAAAACTATGTTGCAATTGCTTTGAAAACAAATGGTTATGATATTCATTATTGGGAGTCTGATAATACGGCGGAAGTGGATTTCCTGATACAAAAAGAAAGTCACGTTATTCCGGTAGAGTGTAAGGCTGGTAACCATGTAAAAGCCAAAAGCATGATGGTTTATATGGAAAAATATAATCCTTCGTATGCAATCCGGATTTCAACAAGAAATTTTGGGATGGCAAAAGGAATAAAATCAGTTCCGCTATATAGTGTATTTTGCATCTAAAGTTTTAGTTGCCTTATCGTACAGCAACAGTAAGTTGCTTTTCTGAAACTGAATTTACCGGTATGATATGGATAAAGGAGGTAGCAACGATGTTATCTTTAGTAGTTAATGTATAGTATGTTAAATAATAATTATATCCTAATAAATCCAGTAAATATAAGGGTTTGTTAGGGTATAACAGTGCAAAGTATGTGTACCTTAAAAATTGAATATTAAATAATTATTAAACAGTAGAACAACGGTTGAACATATGTTCTGTTCATGCTAAAATATAAAGTAATAAGAGATATTTTAACATTATAGACATATCGTAAATGTATTGGAGGTATTTGATACATGGAACTACATGTTATTGAACGTGAAGGAAGGGAGACAGTTGTTCTACTGGATAATGAGATGAGAATTGTAAAGCCAGTATACGACTATCTGAAATTTCAAAGACAAAAGGATAAGGCTCTCAATACCTTAAAGGCAAGTGGTAGCGATTTACGAACCTATTGGGAGTTTCTTGAGACAAATGGATATGAGTATAACAAGGTTACACCTAAGATGATTGCTGAGTTTATAGACTATCTCAGAGCATCAGATGATGATGTGATAGCACTGAATAAAGAAAGCAAGAGAACGAATAAAACGATCAACCGTATTTTAAGTACAATCCATATGTTTTATCAGTTTGAAGCAGATATACAGGAAATAGACAATCCTATCTTGATGCATGATGTAAACAGACCATTTAATGCCTTTAAGGGTATTTTGGAACACGCAAAGTCTGATAACAAAACAAAGCAATCTATCTTCAAGGTAAAGGAAAGTGATTATAAGATTAACCTTGTTACTGATGATGAAATGGAACTGTTTTTAAGCCGTTTAGACAAGCGTAGAGATATTCTTTTATACAAGATGCTTTATCTTACAGGTGCAAGAATACAAGAGGTTTTAGACCTTGAAATAGACTCCGTACCGTTACCGGATATGTCACAGTTAGTAGGTTGCTTTCAGCAGATAAAGTCAAAAGGTAAGACTAGGGATTTGTATGTACCTATGTCACTTATTAAGGAACTTGATGATTTTATCATGGAAGAAAGAAACCTTATTGATACAGACCACAGTTACATCTTTGTATCAGAACAGAAAAGACAGCTTGGCAAACAGCTTACCTATCGTGCAGCCTATGACAAGCTTAAAAAGGTGCAGGAAGAAATCGGTGTGGACTTCAACTTCCACGATTTAAGACATACCTTCTGCTCCAACCTTGTACAGTCTGGAATGGATGTAAGTGTTGTAAGAATGATTATGGGACATGAGCATCTTTCTACTACGCAGAAGTATACACATCTCTCTAATCCATACATTGAGGATAGCCTTTCAAGGTATTGGAATCAGAGTACATTGATTGGAGGTGACTCTGATGGCAGGTAGACCAGATGGTGATGTATGGAACATCGTTGACAATGACAAGGACTCACAGCACTATGGAAGGAACTTTAAGTTTGATTTTTCCTATATTTCAAGCGAAGAAATCAAGGATGTTGTAAAGGACTATGTTTGGCAGAATTACAGAGTTGGGAATAAGGCTATTAGTACTTTATACAAGCATCTCAATTTTGACTTGGTAAGATTTTTCACATTTGTAGAGAATGAGAATAAGGAACTATCAGAACTCACTAATGCAGACATAGATAAGTATGTGTCTTTGTTACATACAACTATTTCAAAAAGAACAGGAAAACCGTTAGGCTACCAATCTCAAAAGAAAGAGTTGGATGCTGTAAAAGGATTGATTTATTGGTGCCAACTGCACAGACCTAATGATGTACCTGCGACAGAAATCTTCACAGGAAATGAATATATAGGTGTTAATCGCAAGCTCAAAATCGACTTTATTCCAGATGATGTTTTGGCACAAATAAATGAGGCTCTTAAAACAGAAGAAAACCCATATCTTAAGTATGGCATTATCATTCTGCAATCGACAGGAATGCGTATTGGAGACCTCTTAAAACTTCGTATTGACTGCATTAAGCCACATTTGATTAGTGGGTATACAATCAAGTGGATTCAGCACAAAGGACGCAAGGATAAGGCTCCTATGCCTGTTAGAAGCGAATGCGTAGCTGCGATAGAGAAACTTATTGAGGTTACAGCAGAACTTCGTGAGGAAGCTGATGAAAAGGATAAAGATACGCTGATGATTTGGAGAACTAATGTAGGTAGAACTGCTGGTCAGATAAAACCTATTTCACAGAGAACATTTGGCACTGTATGGTTCGATAAATTTATCAAAGACAACAACATCAAAGATGCCAATGGTGATTACTACAACCTTACAAGTCATCAGTTCAGAAGAACTCTTGGAACAGATATGCTCTCTAAGGGAACAAACATAAATGTCATTCAGCAGGTGTTAGGTCATTCAGACCCATCTGTTACAAAGCGTTTCTATGCAGATGTAAAGGATAAGGAACGAGCAGAGGTATTTCAGAGTGTAGGGGTTATCGGCAACATCAATCAGATACAGAGTGATGCTTTTGATAATGTATCAGAGTTTGAATGGTTTAAGGCTAATAAGGATAAGTGCGTTGCGGGTTTATGTGATGGTTATTGCACAAAACCTGTTACAGATGGAAATATCTGTCCGAGACTCCTTAAAAGGCAGAAATGCTACACTTGCAGTCGGTATATCACAACACCGGAATACTTGGAGGCTCATAAACAGCATTTGGCAAATCTTGAAAAACAGCTTGAAGAAGGTGCTATCTATGGAGAGCATTATGCAGAACACTTTATACCAACCATAGAGGTATTAAAAGTCATCATTGAAAGATTGGAGGGATTGCAAAGTGGCAACTAACTTGGCTTTACAGTTACAGGTCATAGAGCCTGATACAGACTTAAGCAGCATAATGATAGGCAATTCCAAATACAGTGATGATGTTTGGGATTTAAGACCTTTTATTACGGCTAAATCAACAAAGGAATCAAATAAATATATCCGTTTTGAGTACATATCTGATGCAGATATGAAGGGAACTGTAAAACAGTATGCCTACTATAAACTTGGAAAAATGAAACCACAGACGGTAAGAGGTTATATCAATGGTAGTCTTCCAATGTTTATAGAATACTGTTCCATAAATGGTATTCATAGCCTTGTAGATGTGACTTTAGAGGATTATCTTAACTTCAATCTTTGGATGAAGGACGAGAAGAAAGTGGCAACTGGTACAGGATTACGAACTTGCCATGTGGTAGAAGAAATCATCCGTATCGGTCAGATAAAGGGATGGGATGTACCACAGTTTTATCTTCCAAAAACAGAAACAGCGAATCAGTTGTGGAATACTAAAAAGTCTATGAAAACCAACAAGACGAAACCTATTCCAGAGGATGTATTTGACAAGATTTTGTATCATGCAGTACATGATGAAAAGGATGTACTCACAAAGGCAGGTATCATCATTCAGAGCCAGACAGGACTTCGTATCAATGAAGTTTTATCTATACAGGAAGGCTGTGTAAAACGTACCACAGATGGTTATGATTACATGGAGGTAACACTTGGTAAAACTGAAAAAGGTGAGTCTATCATTCATAAGGTGTTTATCAATGACCTTGTGAAAAATGCTATCGCAGAGCTTACAGAACACACAGCAGAGCTTCGTAAGGAAAGTGGATTAAAGGAACTGTTTCTTTGTAGAATTAAATCTCAGAATAATAAGATAGCTCCTTATACTGAAACGCATTGGAATGATAAAAAACTACAATACTTCATTGAAAGACATGATATTCGAGATAATAAAGGTGATTTATATCCCCTTACATCACATCAGTTTAGATCAACATTTGTAAGGGAACTTATCAAAAGAAAAGTACCTATTGCAATGATTATGAAACAGTATTCTCATGTTTCTATTGAAATGACGGCACACTATCTTACCTTACAGGAAGAAGAAGTCAAAGAAATCTATTCTGATATGATTTTGAGTCCAGAGTCAAAGATTGCAGGACTTCGTGCGAAAGAAATCAAAGGTAAGCTAGATGATTTATTTCATGGAAAAACTGAGGATGAAATTGATGATGTAATCTCTGGTTTGGCAAAAACAATGAGTTTCAATCCATTGCCTACAGGAGTATGCTTGTACGATTTTAGACGAGGTAATTGTACCGATGGAGATGGTTGCTTCTTTTACAACTGCCCGAACTACATCACGGAGGTTCAGTTCTATCCGATTTTGAAGGATGAATTGGATTTACTTGAAAAGGAAATGGCAAGACTAAAGGAACTTGGTCAAGAGCCAGCATATCAAGTGCAGGCAGTTAAGTACAAGTATCTAAAACCATTGGTAGAAAGTCTGGAGGTGCAGTTAAATGGCAAAGAAAGTGTCGGATAGTCAGGTTGCAGGTATTAAGGCTCATGCAGAGGCAAAGAATAAAGAAACTATTGATAAGGTCAGCAAGGCTATTGATAAACTTAAAAGAAAGAACAAGTCTATTAACTTTGAAACTGTAAGCAAAGAGGCAGGCGTATCAAGAGCAACCCTTTATAACAATGCACAAGTTAAGGAGCGTATTTTAAGCCTTAGAGCTATCTCAAAGGCAAGCCCTTTAGATGATGTGGTTGCTGTTAAAAAGGATAAGATACAGCTCAAGGACGAAAAGATTGCTACTCTTAGGGAACAGGTTAAAAAGTTAGAGGATGATAAAAAGAAACTGATTGTTCAGTTAGTCGATTACGAAGAACTTAAATCCGAGAATGAGCGACTAAAGAAACAGTTAGCAAAGTGATAAAAATAATAGAAAGGAGAACGTAGTAGACAGTATTTTGTGTAAAGAAAGTAATAAATGCTTATTTTATAATGCTTTCAGACATATGATACAGTCTACTACTAAAAATAAAAAATGGAGACAAAAAATATTATTCTGGAACTTCGTACACAAAGAGGAATGTCCCAGAATGAGCTGGCAGAAAAACTTATGGTAACGCGGCAGGCAGTATCCCGCTGGGAAAATAGTGAAACGGTGCCGAATACGGAAACACTGAAACTTTTGTCGAAGGAATTTGATGTTTCGATTAATACACTTTTGGGAGAACCGAGAAAACTGATTTGTCAGTGCTGCGGAATGCCGATTGACGATACCATATTAGGCCGCGAAAAAGACGGCACATTAAACGAGGAATATTGTAAGTGGTGTTATGCCGACGGAACATATACCTATAACGATATGGATGAATTAATCAACATATGCGTTAAAAACATGGTAAGCGATGATTTTACAGAGGAGCAGGCGCGCGCATATATGAAAGAAATGCTCCCAAAGTTAGATTATTGGAAAAAATATGATGAACTCAGCGACAATGGAGAGTTTGAGGAGTTTAAGCAACAGCTAATAAAGGAAATAAATGAACTTCACATAGACGGGCTTCCTAAGGTTGAAAAATTAAATGCACTGGTAGGAAAATATGTGAATTTAGAGTATACACTTTCGAATGGAAAAAAGGTAAAATTTCTGGATGACCAGAAGACATATCTTGGAAACCAGCTGGAATCCGAATTTGGCGGTGAAAGATGCTTTGGCATTCTTGCTAATATGGATTTTATCCTGGTATGCACCTATGAGGAGAATGGCGAAAATCCGGAATTACTTCTTTACAAAAAGAGATGATTGCAGTTTGACTGAAAAAATTAAATAGTGTGAAGTGTTGAAGAAACGTCGGTACAGCCTGTATCGGCGTTTTGTATATCCGTAAGAAACTGCCAGTGGCAGGCTCAGCAGGTGTCATTATTTCGCATTTTATTTTAATTCATTTATGAAAATTTAGGTATGAAAATATTTCTGCAATAACCATAGAAAAAGGCTGCTAAATGCGTTAAACTAAAAAATAGTATAGTATTTGAAAAATAAGGAACGGTACAGGAAATGAGAAAGTCAGAAGAGAACAATAAATTTAGAAAAAAGGAAAATGCAAAAAAGCAGTATGGTTCGAAATCGGAACGTCTGGAAAAACACATCTGCCCACCGGGAGAATGTGATCTTGCAAAAAAATGTGGCGGCTGCCAGTATCAGGGAATGGATTATGAAAAGCAGCTTAACAAGAAACATCGGGAAGTAAAAGAACTTTTAGGCAGCTTTGGAAAAGTGGAGCCGGTTATCGGGATGCAGGAGCCATTTCATTATCGGAACAAGGTCAATGCTACGTTTCAGCGGCTGAAAAATGGAACAGTGATTTCAGGGGCATATCAGCAGGGAACACATTCGGTGGTAAAGATTGATGAATGTCAGATTGAGGATAAGATTGCGGATGGCATCATTTATGATATTCGTGGAATGCTTCGCTCCTTTAAAATAAAAGTATATGACGAGGACAGCGGATATGGATTACTGCGCCATGTTCTGGTAAGAAGAGGTTTTCGTACCGGCGAAGTTATGGTTGTTCTGGTGCTGGCATCCCCAATTCTGCCGTCAAAAAATAATTTTGTAAAAGCACTTCGTGATAAGCATCCGGAGGTTACAACGGTGGTGGTAAATGTGAACGACCGGCGCACCAGTGTTGTCTTAGGAGAGCGGAATATTACCATTTATGGAAAAGGATTTATCGAGGACGAGTTGTGTGGACTCCGTTTCCGCATTTCTCCATCCTCATTCTACCAGATAAATCCGGTGCAGACAGAAATCCTTTATGGCAAAGCTATCGAGTTTGCCGGATTGACCGGAAAAGAAAAGGTAATCGACGCGTATTGCGGCATTGGTACCATTGGCATGGCAGCAGCAGGAAAAGCCGGCTCTGTCATTGGTGTGGAAGTGAACCGTGATGCGGTGCGTGATGCCGTGACCAATGCGAAGCGCAATAACATGAAAAATATCACATTTTACAATGAGGATGCCGGAGAATTCATGGTCAAAATGGCAGCACAGGGCGAGACTGCCGATGTGGTATTCATGGATCCGCCTCGTGCCGGAAGTGATGAGGCTTTCCTATCTTCACTACTGCAGCTTTCTCCAAAGCGTGTGGTCTATATTTCCTGCAATCCAGTCACCCAGGCACGGGACCTGAAGTATCTTATAAGCCACGGCTACCGGGTGGAGCGGTGCCAGCCGGTGGATATGTTCCCGTGGACGTATCATATAGAGACGGTAGTACTTTTGTCCCAACTAAAACAAAAGCCAGATGATTACATTGATGTCACGATTGAACTTGATGATGTGGATATAACATCAGCAGAGACCAAGGCAACATATGATGAGATAAAGAAGTATGTGGCGGAACATAATGCCGGCATGAAAGTTTCCAATCTGTATATTTCACAGGTAAAGAGAAAATGTGGAATTGAGGTTGGAAAGAATTATAATTTACCTAAAAACGAAGACAGTAGGCAACCACAGTGTCCGGAAGATAAAGAGAGAGCAATTGTGGAGGCATTGGAGCATTTTAAGATGATTCAGCAGAAATAAAAAGTGTTTGATAAATCGGAATTTGTAGAGAAAATCAAACAGCTAGGAGAGCATTTATTTATGAATACTTTTACATATGCATTGGAACAAAGAAATCTGGAAGAATTAAGAAAGTATCCTAAGGCAGACTTGCACAATCA
>UMHV01052764.1_pt1 | contig 17756 bp, 9 predicted proteins | sample 1965621 | NCBI WGS metagenome assembly UMHV01 (sample SAMEA4836108, study PRJEB28245) | human gut metagenome | biome: gut microbiome; material: fecal sample | place: Denmark | collected 2008 | reverse complement strand
GCGGTTGCCGCGTCCGGCCGCAGCGTGCGGCGTGTCGCGCATGTGATGTATGTTGCGCCGACGGCTGATTTGTGCTAAAATTTGGAATTTGCGTAAGTGCATGTCATATAGCGGGCATGTCGACAAAGATGAAACGCCCGCGATTCGGCATATGGTGGCCATCTGCGGCGTTTCCGGGAACATATCGATAACGACATTAGCGAGCGATAAGGAACGTCCATTGGCTGACACTCAAGCTACGACGAATACCACCACCATCATCGCACGCGCCGACCAGCATGACATTGATCTGCACAAGGCGTCGGACCGTGTGAATTTCGGCTCCATCCGCGAGCCCATCCCCGTGCCCTACCTGCTGGGCGTGCAGACCGACAGCTTCGACTGGCTGATCGGCAACGAGCGTTGGAAGAAGCGCGTCGAGGAGGACGAGGCGAACGGCACCGACACCGTTCCCCACATGTCCGGCCTTGACGAGGTCTTCAACGAGATCTCCCCGATCGAGAACTTCGCGCAGACCATGAGCCTGACGTTCTCCGAGCCGTACTTCGAGGAGCCCCGCCACACCGTGCAGGAATGCAAGGAGAAGGATTACACCTACTCCGCGCCGCTGTACGTGAACGCCGAATTCGAGAACGGCGACACCGGCGAGATCAAGTCCCAGACCGTGTTCATGGGCGACTTCCCGCTGCAGACCCCGCACGGCACCTTCATCATCGGCGGCACCGAGCGAGTGATCGTCTCCCAGCTCGTGCGCTCCCCGGGCGTCTACTTCGACCGCAGCCGGGACCGCGCCACCGGCAAGGAGATCTTCGGCGCGAAGATCATCCCGAGCCGCGGCGCATGGCTGGAGTTCGAGATCGACAAGCGTGACGTGCTCGGCGTGCGTGTCGACCGCAAGCGCAAGCAGTCCGCGATCGTCTTCCTGATGGCCATCGGCATGACCAAGCCCGAGATCCGTGATGCGTTCGAAGGCTACTCGCTCGTGCTCGACGCGCTGGAGAAGGAGACCATCGAGACGCAGGACGAGGCCCTGACCGACCTGTACCGCAAGATCCGCCCGTCCGACACCGCCACCCCGGAGGCCGGACGCAACCTGCTCGACTCCTTCTACTTCAACACCAAGCGCTACGACCTGGCCCGCGTCGGCCGCTACAAGATCGACCGCAAGCTTGGCCTGGAGCACGAGATCAACGACCGCTCCCTGAGCCGCGACGACATCATCGCCACCCTGAAGTACCTGGTCACCCTGCACGACGGCGGCAAGACCTTCCCGGGCAAGCGCAACGGCGAGGATGTCGACCTGCACGTGGACGTGGACGATATCGATCACTTCGGAAACCGTCGTATCCGCCAGGTCGGCGAGCTGATCCAGAACCAGCTGCGCACCGGCCTGAGCCGTATGGAGCGCGTCGTGCGCGAGCGCATGACCACGCAGGACGCCGAGGCCATCACCCCGCAGTCCCTGATCAACATCCGCCCCGTGAATGCGACCATCAAGGAGTTCTTCGGAACCTCCCAGCTGTCCCAGTTCATGGACCAGAACAACCCGCTGGCCGGCGTGACCAACAAGCGCCGTCTGTCCGCCCTGGGCCCCGGCGGCCTGTCGCGCGACCGCGCATCGATGGAAGTGCGAGACGTGCACGCCTCCCACTTCGGCCGTATGTGCCCGATCGAGTCCCCTGAAGGCCCGAACATCGGTCTGATCGGCTCGCTGGCGACGTTCGGCCGCGTGAACCCGTTCGGTTTCATCGAAACGCCGTATCGCAAGGTCGTCGACGGCCAGATCACCGATGAAGTGGTGCACATGACCGCTGATCAGGAAGTCGGCCACGTCATCGCCCAGGTGAACCAGGAGATCGACGAGAACGGTCGGTTTGTCAACAGCCAGGCCCTTGCCCGTAAGGACGAGGAAGAGGCGGTCGATGTCCCGGTCAGCGAAGTCGACCTGATGGACGTGTCGCCGCGTCAGATGGTCTCGATCGGCTCCTCCCTGATCCCGTTCCTGGAGCACGACGAGGGCCACCGAGCGCTGATGGGTACCAACATGCAGCGTCAGGCCGTGCCGCTGATCGAGTCCGAGCGCCCGCTGGTGGGCACCGGCTCCGAATGGCGCGTTGCCTACGATTCCGGTGACGTCATCATCGCCGACAAGCCGGGCGTGGTCACCTACGTGTCCGCCGACATCATCCGCGTGATGAACGACGACGGCACCACCAGCTCCTACAAGCTGTCCAAGTTCCAGCGTTCCAACCAGACCACCTGCTACAACCAGCGCCCGATCATCAAGGACGGCGAGCGCGTCGAGGCCGGCACCGTGCTGGCTGACGGCCCCGCCATCCAGAAGGGCGACCTGGCCCTCGGCAAGAACCTGCTCATCGCGTTCATGCCGTGGAACGGCTACAACTACGAGGACGCCGTGATCATCTCGCAGCGCCTCGTGCAGGACGACACCCTGAGCTCCATCCACATCGAGGAGTACGAGATCGACGCCCGCGAAACCAAGCTGGGTGCCGAAGAGATCACCCGCGACCTGCCGAACGTCGGCGAGGACGCGGTGGCCAACCTCGACGAGCGAGGCATCATCCGCATCGGCGCCGAGGTCGAGGCCGGCGACATCCTCGTCGGCAAGGTCACTCCGAAGGGCGAGACCGAGCTGACCCCGGAGGAGCGCCTGCTGCGCGCCATCTTCGGAGAGAAGTCCCGCGAGGTGCGCGACACGTCGCTGCGCGTGCCCCACGGCGAGACCGGTACTGTCATCGCGGTCAAGGAGATCACCCGCGAGGACGCCGAGGAGGACGGCGACGAGCTGCCCAACGGCGTGAACCAGATGATCCGCGTGTACATCGCGCAACACCGCAAGATCACCGTGGGCGACAAGCTGTCCGGCCGCCACGGCAACAAGGGCTGCATCTCGCGCATCCTGCCCGAGGAGGACATGCCGTTCCTGGCGGACGGCACCCCGGTCGACATCATGCTCAACCCGCTGGGCGTGCCTTCGCGAATGAACCTCGGCCAGGTGCTGGAACTGCACCTCGGCTGGATCGCGCACTCCGGCTGGGACATCAGCCTCGACCCCGATCTGGAGGCCGAGTGGAAGAAGTACGTGCCCAAGGGCGCCGAAAAGGGCGCTCCGAACACGCCGGTCGCCACGCCCGTCTTCGACGGCGTGCGCCCCGACGTCATCAAGGGCCTGCTCAAGTCCACCCTGCCGAACCGCGACGGCGACCAGATGGTCGGCGAGGACGGCAAGGCGCGCCTGTTCGACGGCCGCACCGGCGAACCGTTCCCGAAGCCGATCTCCGTGGGCTACATGTACATGCTGAAGCTGCACCACCTGGTCGACGACAAGATCCACGCCCGCTCCACCGGCCCGTACTCCATGATCACCCAGCAGCCGCTGGGCGGTAAGGCTCAGTTCGGTGGCCAGCGCTTCGGCGAGATGGAAGTGTGGGCCCTCGAGGCCTACGGCGCCGCCTACACGCTGCACGAGATGATGACCACCAAGTCCGACGACGTGGACGGCCGCGTGCGCGTCTACGGTGCCATCGTGAAGGGCGAGAACCTGCCGCCGGCAGGCATCCCCGAATCGTTCAAGGTGCTCCTGAAGGAAATGCAGTCCCTGTCCCTGAATGTCGAAGTGCTCAACGCCGAAGGCGTGGCCATCGACATGAAGGACGAGGACGACGATCCCTCCGCTTCCAGCGCTGACCTGGGCTTCAACATCGGCGCACGCCCCGACGCTGCCGCCAAGGAAGACCAGAAGGCCCCGGAACCCGAATACCAGTGATTCCCCACGGGTCGTCCGGCCCGCGGCCGCGCAGCGAACGCGCGGCGCGGCGGGCCGGACGACCCGGACGAAACGTGATTGAACATCAATTTCAAAGACAGGACAATACAGAGTGCTGGACGTCAACGCATTTGACAAACTGAGGATCGGCCTGGCCACCGCCGACGACATCCGCAATTGGAGCCACGGCGAGGTCAAGAAGCCGGAAACCATTAACTACCGTACCCTGAAGCCCGAGAAGGACGGTCTGTTCGGCGAGCAGATCTTCGGACCCACCCGCGACTGGGAGTGCGCCTGCGGCAAGTACAAGCGCGTGCGCTTCAAGGGCATCATCTGCGAACGGTGCGGCGTGGAGGTCACCAAGTCCCGCGTGCGCCGCGAGCGCATGGGCCACATCGAGCTGGCCGCCCCCGTCACCCACATCTGGTTCTTCAAGGGCGTGCCGAGCCGTCTCGGCTACCTGCTGGACATAGCTCCGAAGGACCTGGAGAAGGTCATCTACTTCGCGGCCTACATGGTCACGAGCGTGGATGAGGAGCAGCGCCACAACGACCTGCCCGACCTGCAGGACGAGTTCGATACCGAGATCGGCAACATGGCCAAGCGCCGTGACAACGAGATCGAGAACCGCGCCCGCAAGGTCGAGGAGGATCTCGCCCAGCTTGAGGCCGAAGGCGAGGGCAGGGGCCCCGCACGCACCAAGCTGCGCAACGGCGCCGAGCGCGACATGGCCGCCATCCGCCAGCGTTACGACGATCAGATCCAGCGTCTGAACGCCGTGTTCGACCGTTTCAAGAGCCTGAAGCCGGGCGACTTGGAAGGCGACGTGGACCTGTGGCGCGAGATGCAGGACCGCTACGGCGACTACTTCGAGGGTTGTATGGGTGCAGAAGCCATCCAGAAGCGCCTGCAGGACTTCGACCTGGAGGCCGCCTCCAAGCAGCTGCGCGAGGAGATCGACTCCGGCTCCGGCCAGCGCAAGGCCCGCGCCCTCAAGCGCCTGAAGGTCGTCAACGCCTTCCTGACCACCGGCAACAAGCCGGAGGCCATGGTGCTCGACCGTCATCCCGGTCATCCCGCCGGACCTGCGCCCGATGGTGCAGCTCGACGGTGGCCGCTTCGCGACCTCCGATCTCAACGACCTCTACCGTCGCGTGATCAACCGCAACAACCGTCTGAAGCGCCTGATCGAGCTCAACGCGCCCGAGATCATGCTGAACAACGAGAAGCGCATGCTGCAGGAAGCCGTTGACTCCCTGTTCGACAACGGCCGCCGCGGCCGTCCCGTCACCGGCGCCTCGAACCGCCCGCTCAAGTCCCTTTCGGACATGCTCAAGGGCAAGCAGGGCCGCTTCCGTCAGAACCTGCTGGGTAAGCGAGTCGACTACTCCGGCCGTTCCGTGATCGTCGTCGGCCCGTCGCTGCGCATGCACCAGTGCGGTCTGCCGAAGCCGATGGCGCTGGAGCTGTTCAAGCCGTTCGTCATCAAACGTCTGGTCGACATGAACTTCGCGCAGAACATGAAGAGCGCCAAGCGTCTCGTCGACCGCGGCGACTCCGAGGTGTGGGGCGTACTCGAAGAGGTCATATCCGAGCATCCCGTGTTGCTCAACCGTGCGCCTACGCTGCACCGTCTGGGCATCCAGGCGTTCGAGCCGATCCTGGTCGAAGGCAAGGCCATCCACCTGCCGCCGCTCGCCTGCGCCGCGTTCAACGCCGACTTCGACGGCGACCAGATGGCTGTCCACCTCCCGCTGAGCGCCGAGGCACAGGCCGAGGCCCGCTCGCTGATGCTCGCTTCCGACAACATCCTCAAGCCCGCCGACGGCCACGTCGTTTCCATGCCTAGCCAGGACATGATCCTCGGCCTGTACTACCTGACGACCGTCATGGACGGCGCCAAGGGTCAGGGCCGCGTGTTCTCCTCATACGCTGAGGCGCAGATGGCGCTCGACCTGCACGAGATCGACATGCAGGCCGAAGTGCTGATCCGCCTGCCGAAGGACTTCGTGCTGCCGACCGGCTGGGAGCCCCGCGAGATCACCGTCGTGGATCCGGAACCGGGCAGCCCCGACGTCGTCAAGGAAGAGCGCTTCCACGACGGCAGCGTGCTGTTCGCTACCTCCATGGGCCGCATCCTCTTCAACGAGACGCTGCCCGTCGACTACCCGTTCGTCAACGAGCAGGCCAAGAAGAAGAAGCTCGCCAAGATCGTCGACGACATCTCCACCCGGTACTCCACCGCCCAGGTGGCCGCCTCGCTGGATGCGCTCAAGGATCTCGGCTTCACCCGCGCACCTTGGTCCGGCGTGACCTTCGCGTTCTCCGACGTCGTCGAGCCGCCGGAGCGTAACGAGCTGGTCGCCCAGTCCGAGGAGGAAGTCGCCAAGATCAACGAGCAGTACGACCTCGGTTTCTACACCGAAGAGGACCGCCGCCAGGCGATCATCGACGTGTGGACCAAGTGCGGTGAGGAAGTCTCCAAGGCCATCGAGAAGAACTTCGACCCGAAGAACAACCTCTCGATCATCGTCGAGTCCGGTGCACGAGGCAACATGACCCAGATCAACCAGATTTCCGGCGTGCGTGGTCTGGTGAACAACCCGAAGGGCGAGATCATTCCGCGACCGGTCGAGTCGAACTACCGCCGCGGACTGTCCGTGCTGGAGTACTTCATCTCCGAGCACGGCGCTCGTAAGGGTCTGGCCGATACCGCACTGCGTACCGCAGAGTCTGGCTACCTGACCCGTCGTCTGGTGGACGTCTCGCAGGACGTGATTGTGCGCGAGGAGGACTGCGGCACCAAGCGCGGTCTGACCATGCGCGTCGCCGACCGCGACGAGAACGGCAACCTGACGCTCGTCAAGGCCGCCGACGGTGGCCCCTACTCCCGTCTGCTTGCGGCCGACGTCATCGACCCGGCCGACGGCACGACCGTGCTGTACAAGCGCGACGACGCCCTGTCGATGGACGTGCTCAACGACCTGGTCGCGCACGGCGTCGAAGAGGTGCAGGCGCGTTCCGTCCTGACCTGCGAGTCCAAGCGCGGCGTGTGCGCCAAGTGCTACGGCTGGTCGCTGGCCACCAACACGCTGGTGGACGTCGGCGAGGCCGTCGGCATCGTCGCTGCCCAGTCCATCGGCGAGCCTGGTACTCAGCTGACGCTGCGTTCCTTCCACTCCGGTGGTGTGGCCGCCGCGTCCGATATCACCCAGGGTCTTCCCCGTGTCACCGAGCTTTTCGAAGCCCGTACCCCGAAGGGTGAGGCGCCGATCGCCGAGTTCGCCGGCGTGGTCAAGGTGGAGAACACCGATCACGGCCGTCAGATCACGCTGACGCCGGACGACACGAGCGTCGAACCGATCGTCTACACCGACACCCGTCGCGCGCCGATGCTGGTCAAGAACGGCGATCACGTGGCCGCCGGCGACCAGCTGGTCGAAGGTTCCGTCGATCCGAAGAAGATCCTGCGCATCCTCGGCCCGCGTGCCGCCCAGGTCAACATCGTGAACGAAGTGCACACCGTGTACCGTTCCCAGGGTGTGGATATCCACGACAAGCACATCGAGGTCATCGTGCACCAGATGCTGCGCCGCGTCACCGTGATCGATTCCGGTGACACCCCGCTGCTGCCTGGCGAGCTCGTCGACCAGGCGCGCTTCAAGGCTGCCAACAAGGAGACCATCAAGAACGGTGGCAAGCCGGCCGCCGCTCGTCCGGAGCTCATGGGCATCACCAAGGCCTCGCTGGCAACCGACTCGTGGCTGTCCGCCGCCTCCTTCCAGGAGACGACGCGCGTGCTCACCGAAGCCGCCCTGAGCCAGAAGGTCGATGACCTCAAGGGCCTCAAGGAGAACGTCATCATCGGTAAGCTCATCCCGGCCGGTACTGGCCTCGCCCGCTACCAAAACGCTGTGGTGGAGCCCGACAAGGCCATCCGTGACACGATCTACCCGAACTTCGGGCTGGGCGCGGACATGGACGGCTCGCAGACCGACTTCTCCGATGCCGACCTGTCCGATGTGGACTTCTCCAACATCGACTTCGGTGACCTGAAGCTCGGCGACGACTTCAATCCTGACGATTTCATCGATGATCAAGGCGGGAACGACTTCGGCGCCGACTCCGGCAACGATCTCGTCTGAGTCCTAGCTCTGTCCTAGCTCTGTGAAAGCGGGGCCCGGAACCATTGCGGTGGTTCCGGGCCCCGCTTTGTCATATGCGAAGCGCGGGAATGTCTACGGGAGAATGCATAGACGCGAAATACTCCGTGAAACATCCCGTGAAACATTCTGGGTGCGCATCGTCGAATCGATTGCATCCGGTCAGAGTCCCGTTTTCCGTCGTTGGATGGGACTCTCGCCGGATGGTATTTCACATGATGGATAGTGCAATGCCGCTACTGGCGCTCGGTGAGTTGGAAGAACTGGTCTCCGATACGCAGCGTGGCGGGGGCGTCGAGTTCGCGCGGCTTGCCCTTGAGCACCTGCGCTTCCTGCCCGTCGCGGATGATGTAGGTGCCGTTGAGGGAACCGTAGTCCTCGATCCACAGCGTGCCGTTCTGATCGATGCTGATCGCGGCATGATTGCGCGATGTGGTACGCGTCGGATCCTCGACCTTCTCGGCCTTGGCGCCTTCGGGCACGTCCATGGACGGCTTGCGTCCGAGCAGCGTGCTCTTGTCGATGACGATGGTCTGGCCGGTGGCGTCGTTGTGCAGGATGTATATCTTCCGCGGCGCCTTGGCGGTGAAGGACGACGACAGCACCGTGCTGTCCCAGTCCTCGATATCGCCGTCGGACGAGCCCTTGGCCGCATGGCTGGCGGTGGAGGATGAGACGGGGGATGGTTCCGCCGCTGCGGAAGAGACTGCGGCAGGCTTGTCTACCGGATCGTCTGCGTACCAGCCCAGCTCGGGTGCCGGGGGATAGGGAATCGTTGCCATGTCAGCGGCTCCTTTCACTGACGTGTGGCGAGGGCGGCGTTGACCGCGGGGTCGTTCAGCTGGGCGAGCCAGTCGACCAGTGCCGGGTAGGTGCTGGGGTTACGCGCGATGCAGGGGCGCAATTCCGGCGCGTACTGCGCGATCTTGGCGATGAGCTCCTGATCTGTGGTCTCCAGCGCCATCTGAGCCGTGTACCCGTATGGATTGGTGGCTTGGGGCTCCTGCTGCGCCGCGTACTGCGCCGCCGAGTACTGGTCCTGTGCCGGCTGCTGCTGCGCGGCCGATGCCGCATGCGAATCTGCGGAATATTGGTCCGCGCTGTACGAATCTGCGGAATACTGGTCTGCAGCGGCGGAGTCGGCGGCGACATCCTGCGTCGGCTGCGCGTCGGCCACGGGGCCGTCCTCGGCGGTGACGCCCATCTGCGCAAGCGTCTGCCGCGCGCGCTCATCGCCGAACGTTGCCAGCCAACGCTTCAATCCCGGATAGCAGCGCGGGTTCACTGCCACATTGGCGCCGAATTCCGGGTTTTCATAGGCGATTTTCGCCAGCAAGACCGGATCGGCATTGGGATCCTGCACTGTTGCGACGGCCTTGTCATAATCAACCATCGTGACCTCTTTCCTTGATGTTCAGATTTGGTTGGCCGGTTTCTGGATGCGTATGGTGTCAAGCGTCTCGTCACTGACCGTTTCGAGATCCTCCTGCTGCGCGAGCCTACTGGCATGCCACACCTTCTGCCCAGCATACTCGCCCGTTATGTCCAGAACAATTACGGTGATATTATCCGTACCGCCCGCTTCCAGAGCGATGCGGATCAGTTCGTCGACGGCGGTCTGCGGGTCCGCGCATGCCGCAGCAGTGGCGGCGATGGCGGCGTCATCGACTTCGCCGTGCAGGCCGTCCGAGCAGATGATGAACCTGCCGGTCGGTCGGACCGCGAAGAAGTCCGGGTTGATGCCGTCCGGGTCGCCGATGCACTGGGTGATGATGTTGCGCGGGATGATGACGGCATCTTCCGGCAGCATCTCACCGGAGTCGATGGCCTCCTGACGGCGGGAGTGGTCGCGCGTGATGCGACACAGCGTGGAGGCGTCCCACTGGCCGTCGCTGTCGGCATCCATGTGATATGTGCGCGAGTCGCCGATATTGATGACGTACCAGTCCATGTCGGGGTTGATGTCGAGCGCCACATCGCCGGGCGCGTCCCGTTCGATTCGCCCTGGCGCGATCAGTCCGGTCACCGTGGTGCCGGACACGCCGCCGAGCTCCTGGCCGATGGCGAGCACGTCGGCCTGGGCGAGGTCGATCGTATGCCCGATGGTCGTGCGGCTCCGGCTGAAACGTGACGCCAGTGTCTCGAAACGATCCACCGCGGCGCTGCTGGCCCGTTGCCCGCCGACGCCACCGCCCATGCCGTCACAGACGAGGAACACGCCGTCGTCGATGATGAACGAATCCTGATTGGCGCGTCGCCTCAGGCCGATGTTGCTGTCCGCTGCCACGTGAATTTGCATGTCGTTCATGACTGTCGGCCTTTCTGTGAGGAGGGTTGCCGTGCGGATGGTTGTTGCGTGGCGGGCTTCTGGCCAGCGGGCTGTTTCGTGGAGGATTTCCGCTTGACGGGCCGCTGTTTGGCGGGTTGCCGTCCGTCTGGCTTCCTCTTGTCTCCGTGCCGCCATGTACGAATACCTGACAGTATACGAACGTTATGGAAAACTCCGCGCAATGACAGGCGGGTTCGCAGCCTGCGCATGAAGGACTGCGAGGCGAGCATGAGCTTGCGGGTCGTCAGTACGGAACGCCAGTAGGCGCCTGCCTGTTCGGGCGTGACCGGCTGGCCGGAGAACGCCGCGTAATCGGCTTGTCGTCCCAGCGCAATCAGTGGGGCACCGTCGATGTTGAGCTGCCGTGCGATGGCCTGCGCCTGGTCGCGGCGCGTGCCGGTGACGGGTATGCCGCTCTGCCCGGCGAGCGCGTGCACGGCCTGCCAGCCGGAGGTGATGCGCTGCCGCGCGTCGCCGTACCGGCGCAGGCGGGCCAGGGCGACGGTCTTGAGTGCGAGGATCAGCAGACAGATCAGCAGCGGTATCCATACCGGGCTGCCGTAGATGGCGACTTTCGCCGCGATGCGTCCGATGGTGCTCCAGATGGATGCCGCCGGCTCATCGGTGGCATCCTCGCCGGCCAGCGCCGATTTGCCGTGTGCCTGCTCCTCGTCGCGCAGTGGGTCGGTGAGCGGCACGGGAGGCTGTCGGACCAGCGTCTGCGGGTTGGGTGGGGTGAGGTTCTGGTTGTCGTCGGGTATCTTCGTCTCTTTAGGCGTCGGATAGAACGCGACCCAGCCGTAGCCTTCGAGATTGATCTCCACCCATGCTTCGATGTCGTTGCCGGTGAATTTGACGGTCGAGGTGCCGTTGACCGTTTCGGTGCGGTCGTTGCTGATGTCGCCGTCGTCGTTCTTGGGCAGGAAGCCCATGACCACGCGGGATGGCAGGCCGAGTTCGCGGGCCATCAGCGCCATGGCGGAGGCATACTGCTCGCTGTCGCCGACCATCGCGGATCCAGCGAGCAGCGCGTTGATGCGATAGCTGCCATGTCCGGGCAGCGACGGATAGTCGCCGGTCAGGCCGTGCGAGAACCAACCAGAATCCTTGAGCTGCGCGACCAGCGCCTGCGCCTGCGCGCCGGCCGTGTCCTCGCCGCCCGCCACCGACGAGGCGAACTTGCCCACCGAGTCAGGCACGTCCTTGGTGCCCGGCTGGTTGGTGACCGCCGCGTTGGCCTTGGCGATCTCCTTGTCGGTGGGTGTGGGGGCGATGATGCCGCTTTCCGTATAGGTCATGCCGGTGGACAGCCCGGCCGGGATGATGGCCGACTGCGTGCTCTCGTTGTAGTAGAAGAGCGTGTGGTCGGCGGAGGATCGGGATTCGCCGCCGCCGTTTCCGTTGGCGCCTCCGGTCTTTCCCGCTGACGTGACATCGACGCTGCTCGCCGCTCCTGCCAGCGGCAGCCATTTGTCGCTCAGACCCTTGTCGATGGTGAACGTGGCGGTGAACTTCTTGCCGTCCACCGTATTGGGGATGCGGGTGCCGACGCGTCGGTAGTCGGATGAGTCCGAGGCTTCGGTGGAGTCGGACAGGTTCCACACGTTGCCGTCGAACTGGTCCATCACCGCGAACCTGACCGGCGTGCCCTCGGGCAGATTCGTGACCGTGAGCAGCGTGTCATCCTTGTGGTCCTTGACGTAGGAGCGCAGGCCGCTGAGCGGGCTTGCGTAATCGTACGGGCTGAGCGGCGGATCGTAGTAGTCGCGCAGGATCAGACGTGACTGCCCGATGCCCATGCATGCGCCCACGCCCAGGCCGGCCGCCAGCAGCAGGATGATCGTGGCGCTGATCCAGCGTCCCAGTTCCAGAAGTTGCCATCGCCACGACAGCCAGACGATCATGATGAGGCCGATGAGAACGCCGGAGGCTATGGGCTGGAAACCGGTCTGCGTGCCCAACAGGGCGCAGACCACCAGTTCGATGGCGATCGGCAGCAGGCTCAGCACGCTGAGCTGCCGTTTGTCGCCGATGGCGAACACGCCGGCGAGGAATGACAGCCATAGGCATATCGTCCATGCCGCCATCAGGCTGCCATCGCCGGAACCGGTCGGCGGCGGTACGGCGATAAGGTATTTGAACGCGCCGAAGGTGCTGACGAACCCCTGTGACAGCGTTTCCACAGAGGGAATCACATGGCTGATGGCGGTGTCGTTCAGCGCGATGACCGGGCCGATGACGCCCTGCGCAACGATCAGGAACACGATCTGCCACCACAGGCGCAGCGCGGGTGCGGTCCCTGCATAGGCGATGAGGGCGCCGAGCAGGGTGGCCGGTACAGCGGCGACGGCCCACATGGCGGCTGATCCGTACACGTCGAGAAGATTGGATGCGGCAATCAGCGACGTCAGCGCGATGACGGCCACGCTGATGAGATTCGTGCCCCAGGAGCGGCGTCCGACGCGGGCGAGCGGCAGACGGTTGCCGCCGCGTGTCAGCCAGATCACTGAATGGGTGGATTCCGCCCATGAGCCGGTGGTGGTGCCCGTGCCGGTCATGGTCGAGCCGAGACCAGAGAACGGACGCCTGGTCTGCCCGACCTGGCCGGGCAGGGCGTCCACGGCTGACGTGGCGGAGTCCGAGCCGAGTGAGCTGTCGATCACATCGTTCATGCGAGCACCTCCATGATGAGCGGCAGGTCGTCAAGCGAGCCGACGGTGGCCAGCGTGAAGTCCGTGAAATGCTTGATTGCGCGCACGTCGCCCGGCGAGGTCTGCAGCACGAGGCACGTGGCGGATTTCGGCAGCGCGAGCACCATGCGCTTGATATGGTCGAGCTGCTTGAGCGAGCCGACGGTGAAGAAGTAGAACGAGCTGTCGGGCGAGTGTCGCAGCGTGCTCTCCACCAGATTCGGGTTGTCGTCGGTCCGCGGGGTGATGGCGCTGCAATCGTCCAGGAACCCCATCGGGAATTTCGGCGTGTCATGCGCGCTGCCGGCATGCGTCTGCAGCGGACGGTCCTGTTTGAGGCACTGCACGCCCAGCGAGGCGTGCACGCTCACGGCCATCTCGAACTCCTCTTGACTGACGTAATCCTGCGGGTTCACGTCGAGCGTCATACTCGTGTCGGTCCGCCGCGTCGCCTCGTACTGGCGGATCATCAGCGTGCCGGTCTTCGCCGAGCTGAGCCAGTGCACGTTGCGCACGTCGTCGCCCGGCTCGTATTCGCGCAGCCCGTAGAAGTCGAGGTCGTCGTCGACGATCTGACCGCTGGGCTGGCCTTCCAGATCCCGTGCGACGCCGGCGTTGAGCGTGTTGAGCCGCACGATGTTCGGATGGATATAGACGGTGATGCGTTCGGCCAGCGCCTTCTCGTGGCGCACCAGCCCGAACGGGTCTCCCTTGCGGATGTTCAACGGTCCGACGGTCAGGACGGCGCGGGAGACGGTGGTGAACTCGATATCGGTCTGCTTGGACTGGCCCGGCGCCAGCATGGGGATGCCGAACCGCTCGTGAGCCTCGCCCAACGGCAGGTCGCCGCGTGCGGTCGTGGTGGGGGTGCGCCCGGGATTGTCGATGTCCACGGTCACATGGACGTCGTCGCCGACGGTGACGCGGCGGCGCGACACGGCGATGGACGCCTTGAACCCGGTATTGCCAAGCGAGAGCACGATGGCGCAGAGGATCATCATCAGCGCCACCGCGGCGATGGCGAGCAGCTCATGCCAGCGAACCAACGGGAATCCGGCCGCGCATACGATGCCGATGACGACCACGGTCCAGCCCAGTGGGGATATGAACGAGGTGAAGAATCGCCTGACCGCGCGCTTGCAGCGGCGCCACAGGCGTGCCGAGCTAAGCCGTCGCCTGTGGCGCGCCGACTTGCCCGATGCCTGTTGGCCTCGCTCGTTCCGTGGTTTCGGCTTGCGCGGTTTCCGCGGCTTCTGCGGCCTTGCTTCGGATGATGAACTGTCGTTGTGCCTGCGCATGGAACGCCTTTCACGCGCCGAGCGACGGCGCCGGCACGGTCTCCAGCATCCGGCTGATGGCCTCGTCCGTCGTCAGACCGGCGAAGGTGGCTTCGGCGGTGAGTTTGATGCGGTGCGACAGCACGGCGACCGCCAGATCCTTGACATCGTCCGGCACCACGTATCCGCGCCCGTCGGAGGCCGCCCAGATACGCGCGCAGCGGGTCAGCGCCAACGCGCCTCGCATGGACGAGCCGATGGCGATGTTCTCGTCATGACGGGTCGCCTCGACGATGCGCACGATGTATTCGAGGATGTTGTCGTCGATGTGGATGCGCTCTCCGATGCCGCGCAGCGCGAGGATGTCATCGCCGGCGAGCACGGGGGAGACGGTCTGCGCGCGGTCGCGGATGTTGACCTGCCGCAGGAGGTCGACGCTTACCTGATGGCCGGGGTACCCGACCGACGTCTTGATGAGGAAACGGTCCATCTGGGCTTCGGGCAGCTTGTATGTGCCGAGCTGTTCGATCGGGTTCTGCGTGGCGATCACGATGAACGGCTGCGGCACGTCGTGCGTGACGCCGCCCACGGTGACTTTCTGTTCCTCCATGACCTCCAGCAGTGCGGACTGGGTCTTCGGCGAGGCTCGGTTGATCTCGTCGGCGAGCACGATGGACGCGAATACCGGGCCCTCGCGGAACTCGAACTCGCCGTGCTTCTGGTCGTAGAAGGTGATGCCGACCACGTCGGACGGCAGCAGGTCGGGCGTGAACTGGATGCGCTTGAACGACGCGCTGATCGAGCTCGTGATGCCTCGTGCCAGCTGAGTCTTGCCGGTGCCTGGGTTGTCTTCGAGCAGGACATGGCCACCGACGAGCAGGGCGGTCAGGCATAGACGGATCGGATGTGCCTTGCCGACCACGACGGTGGAGACGTTCGCGAGCAGCGCGTCGAACGCCTGCTTGAAGTAGGCTATGTCGTTGGCGCTGGCCGGGGTCTGCGGGTTGGTGTTCGCGACGGCCGGGTTCGCGGTCACTGGGCGCGCGGCTGCCGCCACGGGAGTATTCGCGGTTCTGGCTTTGGGAAAGGCGACGTTCGGAATCTTGGCCGCGGGTGCGGTGGTCGGGTGCTGTATGGAGCTCAGCTGCGTCGCATCGAGATCGACGCCGGTCTTGGTCGGGCCGTTGTTCGTGGTGTTGTCGCCGGTGTCACTGACGGGCGAGACGGCCTCGTCGTTCGTCTTGTTCTGCACCGGGGACTGCGCCGACTTGTTCTGTACGCTCTTGGCTTGTGACGGCTTGGCTTGTGCCGACTTTTTGCCTCGGATTGCCTTGCCGGCAGCAGCAGCACCTCCGCGGCGCTTCGGCAACGTAGGAATGGCCACGGTCGGTGCCCCCTTCGACTTGTCGGCCTCACCAACCGCGGCACCGCCCCTGGCATGCGGTGTCTCGGAAATCACGGTGCCGTCGGACAACACCGTCTCATCGGAGACCTCAGTCCCATCGCCGCTCGCTGATGAGACGGACTGCGCTACTGTGCTCTTTTCCGCGTTGCCTTCCGCGGTGTCGTTTTTCTCGGCTGCGTTTTCCCCGGCACTGTTTTTCACTGTGCTCGGTGCGGCTGCATTCGTCGTGGCCTCGGCGGACTGAGCCGTGTTGCCGGACGACAGGACGGTCTTGTCCGACAACACCGTCCTGTCGGACAGTTGCGTGGCGTCGTCGAGTTCGTTGCTCTCGCTCATCGTGATACTCCTTGATGTGTGTGGTGGACGGTGTTGTCGTATCGGTTGATGGATGGTTGATAAATCATGGTCGGTTTGAGGCCAGTGTGCTGATGGATGGCATGGAACCGAACGACCGGCGTCGGATGCGGCTCGGGTCTACGCCTTCCGTGACCGTTCCGGATCCCTCGGCCGGTTTGCGCATTCCTTGGACTTCCCTGATGTCGTCGGCGGTGTTCAGCGCGGAGTCGGCACCGGTCACGCTGATGTACCAATACAGCTTTTCCGTGTCGATCCTGAACGATGAGATATCGATGTACCCCTGCTTCGAAGCTGTGCTCCATGTGACGTTCCAATCACTTTCACCGGTCGGCTTGCCGCTGGTAGTGGAGAACGCGACAAGGACCGTTGCCGGCTGGCCGTAGAGGTTCACGCTGCCGCCGGACACCGTGATGCGGTTACGGTCTGTCGTGCTCCACGCCAGCGTAGGCGGTTCGATCTTCGCTGGGGTCTTGTATACAAGGCCCTTACCGTCAAATATGATGGCTTCGCTGGAGTGCCCCTTGAACGACTGCGTAGCTGATACAGTGCCGCAGGTTTCCCACGGGTTGATGCGGTAAGTTGCGGCGGCTGAATCGCCGTTGCCTCTGTACTCCTGACCGTTGGCGAAAATGGAGAGTCCGTCATGCTCGCCATTACCGCCAACTGACACGGAGCACTCGTTACCTTTGAGCGTCACCTGCAGGTTTTTCGGAGGCTGTATCTTGTACTGCGGCGTCACCTTGTTCGAGTCAGCCGAAGCTGGTTTGGCGCCGCTTTGCTGCGGGTTCACGGTCGCCTTGACACTGAGCTCCTCATACCACTGATCGCGGCTTATCGTATCGGTGAAGGTGTGGGTGCCGCAGGGGGCCGACATGGAGATTGCGCCGCTCAGTTCCACGCTGGAACATCCCGCGTTGTGCATGTTGCCGAGCGTCAACGTGGCCTTCAATGTATTGCCCTTTATTACCGATAGGCTGACCGTCGGCGCGTCCGGGTCGCCCCAGGGCGTCGCCGCGTTGCTGGCGGCACTGGGCTGGCCTTCGCCGGCACGGTTCTTTCCTTTGACGGTGGCGGTGTATGAGGTGCCATCGCCGGTGGCGCTGTTGTCGATTGGGAACACTAGGGAATTGCCGGAGGTCTCCTTGGTGACGGAACCGCCGCCCGAACCGGTCAGCGTCACCGTGTAGCTGTCCGGCTTCGTACCGACATAATTCGGAACATCCCACTTGACCGTCACACGCTGGTAGCCGGCCTCGGTGGTGACCTTCTTCGGTGGATCGGGCACCTTGTCGGGCATGGCTTTGACCGAGGTAGACGGCTTCGACCAGCCGACCTCGTTCTTCGCCTTGACGGTGAACGAGTATTCCTTGCCGTTGGTCAGCCCGGTGATCTGGCAGGTGGTGACCGCGCCGCACGACTTGCTGCCGCCGTCCCAATCGACCTCGTAGTCGGTGATCGGGCTGCCGTTGGCCGCGCCTGCGGTCCACGAGAGGTTCACCGAACCGTCAGCCGGCTGCCCGGAGACAGGGGAGAGCAGCGGCGCGCCGGGCTTGTCCACCACGGAGACGGTGATGGTGGCGGTCACCTGTCGGTCGCGCGAACGGGTGCCGTCCTGCACGGTGACGAGCACGGTGTTCGAGGATGCGCCGATATCGGTTCCGGCGGTGATGCTGATGTTGCCGTTCGAAGAGCAGTTCACGGTCAGCTTCGCCGAATCGTCGGACTTGCAGCTGACGGCGGTCAGCGAC
>UMHV01006908.1_pt1 | contig 17869 bp, 10 predicted proteins | sample 1965621 | NCBI WGS metagenome assembly UMHV01 (sample SAMEA4836108, study PRJEB28245) | human gut metagenome | biome: gut microbiome; material: fecal sample | place: Denmark | collected 2008 | reverse complement strand
GGTGATGATGGATTGAAGTTTATTGAGAATTAAAACAATTTCTTGTTGTCTATCGCTATTCGGATAATTGAAAATCGTTTCTTTTAGCCATTTAAAGTGGCGGTTGTATCCTGTATTTGGTATTTTTACATTTTTTAAAGCATAATAAAGATATCTATAGTTTGCTTTTTCGAGTTTAGATTTAAGAACTTTTACGCCATCAGCACCTATAAAAAATGGTTTATCAACATATTTTATGATTCTTGTATGGTCGCCAAAAATAATTGCAGGAACATCGGAAAATAAACCTTCTTCTAAATCTGTATATCCAGCAATTTCAGATTGTCCTTGGTCAACTATCATATTTTTACCAGTTTCATGATATTCATCTGTTTTTATCTTTTTACAGTATTTTGTACTATCAGCAAATATCTCATTGAAAGATAACATTCAAATTCCCTACAAACACAAATCTGTTTGCTTTTCCTTTCTAAAAAATAAAAGCAGTGTCACTTCAGAATGTTCCGAAATGACACTGCTTTTTCCAAAATAAATTTGGCGCAGAAAGAGGGATTTGAACCCTCGCGCCGGTTTCCCGACCTACTCCCTTAGCAGGGGAGCCCCTTCACCACTTGGGTATTTCTGCAAGTTGTGAATGATAAAAATATTGGCGGAGAGGGTGGGATTCGAACCCACGGTTCCTTGCGGAATCACTGGTTTTCAAGACCAGCTCCTTAAACCACTCGGACACCTCTCCTGATGTCAGATGGCTTGCTCGTTCCTATCAGAATCAGCTTTATTATTATAGCATAGACACACCTATTTGTCAACTGTTTTTTCACTTTTTTAAGAAACGAAAGAAAAAACAGAAAAAAGTAAAAATAAAAAAGAATTTTGCAGAAATCATAAAACAACAAGCCGGAAACTGCTTGTTTTGCAATTTCCGGCTTGCCGTTTCAATAGGAGGTTGTTTATCAAATATTAGTCGTCGCCCTGTAAAGCATCGTAACCTGTTTCCCCCGTACGAACCTTTACAACTTCTTCGACGTCGTAAACGAAAATCTTACCATCACCAATCTGACCCGTGTACAGAACCTTCTTGCAGACATCTACAATCGTTTCTACCGGAATGCTGGTGACAACAATTTCAATCTTAACCTTCGGCAGGAGCTTCGGCCCATCGACCCGAACACCACGATAATACTGCGAGTTGCCCTTTTGTGTACCGTAGCCCTGTACCTGTGTAACAGTCATACCGTTGACACCAATCTTGTTCAGAGCGGATTGCAGAACTGCCAGCTTTTCTTGCTTGCAGATGACAACAATCTTGGACATCTTTGCAGTGCCCGTAGCTGGCTTTACAATCAGCTGCGGTTCTGGCAGGTCAACCCCTGCAACCGATGCATTTTCTGTATCCATGGAAACGGTTGCAGCAGACGGCATAAAGTCTGCATAAGCGGAAGGCAGGTTGTGTTCGGTTGCATCCAAACCAATGACTTCTTCTTCTGCGGAAGCACGCAAGCCAATGGTGTGCTTGATAATCAGGAATGTAATTGTAATCAGGATTGCAGTCCATGCAGCGATGCAGAGCAGACCCAACAGCTGAGAGCCAAGCAGGCTGAAGCCGCCGCCGTAGAACAAACCTGTGCAGCCGGAAAGCGGTGCATCCGGTGTTGCGAACAGACCAACCGCAATGATGCCCCACAGACCGTTGAAGAAGTGAACTGCAACAGCACCAACCGGGTCATCAACGTGCAATACATGGTCTAAGAGCCATACGCCGAAGCAAACCAGCAGACCGGAAACAATGCCAACGATGATTGCACCAGTAGCATCCATGACATCACAGCCAGCAGTGATACCAACCAAACCAGCCAGAGAAGCGTTCAAGCACATGGAAACATCTGGCTTACCATATTTCAGCCAAGTAAAGACCATGCAAACGAAAGTTGCAATTGCCGGAGCAATGGTTGTGGTTACGAAAATCGAACCCAGTTGTTCAACAGAGGTTGCAGCAGCACCGTTGAATCCATACCAGCCAAACCAAAGAATGAAGCAGCCCAAAGCACCGATCGTCAGGGAGTGACCCGGAATGGCATTGACTTTGATGTTGCCGTTTTCATCTTTGGTGAATTTACCAATACGAGGGCCGAGGATGGATGCACCAATCAGGGCACACAGACCGCCGACAAAGTGAATCACACCAGAGCCAGCGAAATCATGGAACGGGGTATCCAGTGTGGACAGCCAGCCGCCGCCCCATACCCAGTGGGCTTCTACCGGATAAATCAATGCAGAAATGACTGCGGAATAAATACAATAGGAAATGAACTTGGTTCGTTCTGCCATCGCACCGGAAACAATTGTTGCTGCCGTTGCACAGAAAACCAAGTTAAATACAAAACCAGACCAATTGAAGTTTGCATAATCGGAGAAAATATCGAAGCCCGGCTTGCCAATCAGACCAAGCCAGTCTTCGCCCAGCAGCAAACTAAATCCGATTAAAATGAAAACAACTGTACCAATACAGAAGTCCATTAAGTTTTTCATGATAATGTTGCCGGCATTCTTTGCTCTGGTAAAACCGGTTTCTACCATTGCAAATCCGCACTGCATAAAGAATACCAGTGCTGCACCGACCAAGAACCATACGCCAAATACCTGACCGCCAACGAGGTCTAACAATTTTGTTTCGTCCATTCTGATACATCCTTCCGTGTTGTAAATTTGTTTCGGAGAAGCGAGCTCCTTCTTCCACCGGAACACAAGATGATGTGAGAAACAAAAAAGGTGCTGAATCGGCTCTTGTTCCGATTCAGCACCTTTGCTGTTTATGCTATTATGATAGCACAGAAATGGTCATTTGTCAACCGGAAATCTGATACAAATTTCCGGCTTCTTTTTCTTGAAATTTTGTCGATTTTATGCAAACCTCACGGGGCGTTCACATTGTCAACACAAGATTTATTGCTTTTTGCCAAAGGTTTCCGTCAGCATCACTGCGGTTTTTGCCAAATAGTCAATTTCCGCCTGCTCCAGCTTTCCGGCATCGCAAGCAGCTGCTACGGTTGGATCGAGCGGAATGCGTTCCAGAACCGGAACAGCGTGGCTATCTACATGGTCATCTGAGCCAAACAGCGGAATTTCCTTTCCGCAGTCCGGACATCGCAGGAACCGCATATTTTCCACCATACCCAAAACCGGAACTTGCATCATCTGTGCCATGTTCATTGCCTTGTCCACAATCATGGAAACCAAAGACTGCGGTGTGGATACGATTAGAATGCCGTTGATGGGCAGGGACTGAAAGACAGTCAGCGGAACGTCACCCGTCCCCGGAGGCATATCGACGAATAAAAAGTCCACATCGCCCCACTGCACATCTTCCCAGAACTGCTTGACAACGCCGGAAATGACTGGACCTCTCCAGAGTACCGGGTCAGTTGCGTTCGGCAGCAGCATATTCATAGACATAATCTTAACGCCGCTTTCGGTGACATGCGGCAGCAGAGAATTATCGACTGCTTCTGCCGGCTTGTTGATGCCGAAGATTTTCGGAATGGATGGGCCAGTGATATCCGCATCCAAAATAGCTGCGTGATGGCCCAGCCGCTGGGTCTGAATGGCGAGCAGGCTGGTAACCAGAGATTTTCCGACCCCGCCTTTTCCGCCAACAACCGCAATGACATTCTTGACACCGCTGGTGTGTTCTTTCACTCTCTTTTCGTGTTCCAAATCCTGTGTGCTGCAATTGCCATTGCTGCCGCAGGAATCGCACTGATGATTGCATGTTTCTCCCATGTTGCAATCCTCCTTTTTGTTTGTTGGGGCTGCTGTTGGAATCTCCAAACAGCGAGCCGATTATAGCAATGGAGCGAGTAGCCCCAATACATAACTATTGCATTTCTGATACCACTTTCGGTTTTTGCAGTCCTCTAATGTGATGGGCTGTGATTTCCGTTGTGTTTTCAGGAAATCTGCCAGCATGGTTTGAATCACATTGCAGTGATAAATCAGCGTTGCACATTCAAAGTGCAGGTATAAGCTGCGGTAATCCAAGTTGATTGTCCCTAAAACTGCCAGTTCATCATCCACGACAAAGCTTTTTGCATGGATGAAACCGGGGGTATATTCAAAGATTTTGACACCGGATTCCAGCAACTCTTGATAAGCATTCCACGCCAGCTGGTAAACATACCATTTATCCGGAATATGGGGTGTGATAATCCGGACATCAACGCCTTTTTCTGCTGCCAGTTTCAGGGCAGTCAATAAGTCGTGGTCAGGAATCAGATATGGCGTTTCAATGTAGACATATCGCTTTGCATTGGAAATCAAATCCAGATAAACCATAACGCCCTTTACATCGTCCTGCACGGGGCTGTCCCCGTAAGGCTGAATGAATCCGCCATTGGTCTGCTTTGGCAGGTAAGTTGGGCGGTATTGGTCGTAGGCTTCTTTTTTGTTGGGGTTGTTCATGTTCCAGAGTTGCAGGAACATCATGGTATAGCTCCAGACAGCTGCCCCTTCCAGCATGATGGCGGTATCTTTCCAATGCCCAAACCGCACTTTTTCGTTGATGTATTCATCTGCCAGATTCGTGCCGCCATTGAAGGCAATGTTCCCATCAATCACCAGAATTTTGCGGTGGTCACGGTTGTTCTGGGCGGAAGAAAGCAGCGGACGAAACGGGTTGAAGCATCGGCATTGAATGTGGTGTTGCTTGGCAATTTTCAGGAAATCGCCTGTTGAAAAGAATTTTGTGCCAAATCCATCATACATCAGGCGAACTTCTACGCCTGCTCGTGCCCGTTCGATGAGAATTTCCAGAAATTCATTCCACATTTTTCCCGGTGCAATGATGAAATATTCAATGAAGATGAAGCGTTTTGCTTCTCGCAGGCGGTTTTTCATCTCTGCAAATTGTTCTTCGCCCAGTGGGAAATAGGTGACGTTGGTCTGTTCATAGACCGGAAAACCTGTATGCTGCAAGTAGGTGGATAAGTTGTAAACCTGCTGGCTGTCATTGAATAGGTGTCGGGCAGCGTCCGGCTCTTGTGTGAGCAGGGGTTTGGTCTGTTCCATCTGTTGTTTGTAGTTGTGGAAGAAAATACGGGTATCTCTTCGAGTTTTCAGAAACAGATAAGACAGTCCGCCGAAAATCGGCAAGACCGCAATGACCACCAGCCATGCATTTTTATAGGTTGGATTTTTTCGGGAATTGGTGATATAGATGATAAGCAGCCCGTTCAGCAGTAGCAATGCACCATAAACCCACGCATAATTCCGGTTCAGAAACAGAACAGAGAGCACCAGAAAGGCAATCTGCACCAGCATCAGCAAAATGTAGAGCATGTTTTGATTGAACAGATGTTTCCATATTTTTTTCATAGAAAAGCCCTCCTTGCCTCTGGCAGCCTGTAAAAATTGAACATTTTTATTATAACACAATACAGTCAAAAATGCAAGCCAGTCATTTTACGCATTTCGTAAATTTTTCCCAAAAGTGCTTGACTTTTTTTCTGGTATCCGGTATAATGAAATTGTATGGACAAACATATTTTTTGTTCGTTTTGACGAAAAAGGGAGGAGCTTTTTATGAAAATGTGGAAACGCTGGAAAGCGGTTTTGCTGGCTGGCATGATGGCTTGCACCGCTGTTGCAGCTTCTGTTCCGGCAATCGGAACACTGAACGCACAGGCGGAGGAGGATACGAACAACGATGACTGGCTGCACGCAGTTGGCAGCCGGCTCTATGATAAGGACGGCAATGAAGTCTGGCTGACGGGTGCAAACTGGTTCGGTATGAACTGCACGGAAAACAGTCCGCACGGCTTATATGCAGCGGATATCAATGACTTTGTAGAAAATATTGCGAACCACGGCATTAACATTGTAAGAATGCCGATTTCTACGGAACTGCTCTGCTCTTGGATGAATGGCGAACCGCTGGAAGTAAAGAGCATGAACTGCTACGCCAACCCAGAACTCTCCAAAAACGGAGATGGCAAAGATCCGGCAAAAAACAGTATGGAAATCTTCGACATCATTATGCAGAAGATGAAGAAATATGGCATTAAGGTCATGGTGGACGTACACAGTCCGGCAGCCCATAACTCCGGTCATAACTATAATTTGTGGTACTATGATGCTTCGGCAGCCGATGCAGATAACATGGCAGTGGGTGCATATTCCGGCGAACAGATTACATGGGATATGTGGAAAGATTCCATCACCTGGCTGGCAGATAAATATAAGAATGATGATACCTTGATTGGCTACGACCTGAAGAACGAACCGCACGGAAAGCGTGGCTATAATGGTACAACTTGCCCGACAGACATTGCAAAGTGGGATGATTCCACCGATTTTAACAACTGGGCATATTCTGCAACGGAATGTGCAAATTCGATTTTGGATGTCAACCCGAATGCTCTGATTTTTGTAGAGGGTGTAGAACAGTATCCAAAGACGGAAAAGGGCTATACTTATGATACCGCTGACATCTGGCAAGCTCCGGCAGATGTTTCCCCGTGGTATGGTGCATGGTGGGGCGGCAATCTGCGTGGCGTTCGGGATTATCCGATTCAGCCGGATTCCGGCACGAGCCAGATTGTTTATTCTCCGCATGACTATGGCCCGTCTGTTTATAATCAGACTTGGTTTGATAAGGATTTCACGGAACAGACTTTGCTGGATGACTATTGGTATGATACTTGGGCATATATCAACGCTGAAAACATTGCACCGCTGCTGATTGGCGAATGGGGCGGTCATATGGATGGCGGAAAGAATGAAAAATGGATGACGCTGCTGCGGGATTACATGATTAACCATCATATCAACCATACATTCTGGGGCTTGAACCCGAACTCCGGCGATACAGGCGGATTGCTGAGCTATGACTTTATGACATGGGATACAGAAAAGTATGATATGTTTAAGGAATCCCTGTGGCAGACACAGAAAACCGGAAAGTTTATCGGTTTAGACCATCAGAAAGCACTTGGCACGGATGGTTCTGGTATTTCCGTATCAGAATTCTACAAGTCCTATGCATCGACCGAGGGCAGCAACTTGGATGGCGGAACGATTGTAGACGGCAACACCACCAAACCAACTACCGAACCAACAAAGCCATCTACAACCACAACGACAACGGAAGCACCGATTACGGAAGTGATTGGCGATATTGACGGCGACAAGAAATTGACGGTTTCGGATGCCGTTTTGCTGAATCGGTATTTGCTCCGGAAAATAGACGGAAAAGATGCAGCATATACCTTTGAACGGGGCGACCTGAATAAGGATGGTGTTTTGAATATTGTGGATGCGATTGCCTATAAACAATATTTATCTGGGAATATCGCTCCGCCGGAACTTTAACAAATAACAGCACGGATTCTTCCACCGCTACAGGTGGTGAGAGAAATTGCAAATCAGAACGGGAACGTCAATGGCGGGCGGAGAGAAATCGGTATCCCTCATTGATACGAGGCAAACCACAGTCAGTCCTCTGTTGACATGTCAGACTCTGTGAAATTACCGACTGCGGATTGAAACAATGACGTTGAAAGGGAGTTTTTGTCATGAAATTGAAAAGAAGATTACAGGCAGTTTTGCTGGCAGGAATGATGGCATTGACTGCAACAACTGCTGCAATCCCCAGCTTTACAACCATCTCTGCACAGGCAGAGGATACAAACAATGACGACTGGTTGCACGCAGTCGGCAGCCGCCTCTATGACAAGGACGGCAATGAAGTCTGGCTGACGGGTGCAAACTGGTTCGGCTTCAACTGCGGAGAAAACTGCTTGCACTATCTGTGGAGCGGTGACGTGGATGATATGCTTTCCGAAGTTGCCGACCGCGGCATCAATGTTATTCGGATGCCGATTTCTACAGAACTGCTGATTTCTTGGATGAATGACACACCAAACCCTGTTTCCAGTGTGTCTGCTGAAAACAATCCGCCGTATTATGTCATCAATCCGGATTTTTTGAATGCAGATAAAACCATGAAAAACAGCATGGAAATCTTCGACATTATCATGCAAAAGTGCAAGAAGTACGGCTTGAAAGCGTTTATCGACATTCACAGCCCGCATACAGACAACTCCGGTCATAACTATAATTTATGGTATGGCAAGGAAACCGCAGATGGGACAATGGTTACCACAGATTTGTGGATTGAAACGCTGACATGGCTGGCAGATAAGTATAAAAATGATGATACCTTGATTGGTTACGACCTGAAAAACGAACCGCACGGAAAAGGTCAAGAGGGTACAACTGCTGCAAAGTGGGACGGCTCAACTGATGAAAATAACTGGGCATATGCAGCAACAAAATGTGCCAATTCGATTTTGGATGTCAACCCGAATGCTTTGATTTTCATTGAAGGTGTAGAACAGTCTGTGAAGAGCGATGCCTATACTTGGGGACAGCCGGATTCTAAAACCGATCCGCCGTATATTCCGGCATGGTGGGGCGGAAACCTGCGTGGTGTCCGGAAATATCCGGTCGTTCCGGATTCCGGTACCAGCCAGATCGTGTATTCTCCGCACGATTATGGCCCGTCTGTTTATAACCAGACTTGGTTTGATAAGGATTTCACGGAACAGACTTTGCTGGATGATTATTGGTATGATACTTGGGCATATGTCAATGCCGAAGATATTGCACCGCTGCTGATTGGCGAATGGGGCGGTCATATGGACGGCGGCAAGAATCAACAGTGGATGGAACTGCTGCGGGATTACATGATCAACCATCATATCAATCATACTTTCTGGTGCTTGAATACCAACTCCGGCGATACGGGCGGACTTTGGGCAGGCATTGGATATGACCAGGCTGCCAGCAAGACCAATCTGACTTGGGATGCGGATAAGTATGCACTGTTTGAAAAATCCCTGTGGCAGACACTGAAAACCGGAAAATATATCGGCTTAGACCATCAGAAAGCATTGGGCAACAATGGAACAGGGCTGTCCCTGTCAGAATTTTATGCTTCCTATGCATCGACTGAGGGCAGCAACTTGGACGGCGGAACGATTGTAGACGGCAACACCACCAAGCCAACCACAGACACAACAAAGCCATCTACAACAACCACCACAATTACTACCACAACTACAGCAGCTGCAACGACAACAGAAGCACCGAAGACAGACGTTCTCGGCGATATTAACGATGACCAGAACGTTACAATTTCTGATTTGGTATTGCTGAATCGCTACTTGCTCCGGAAGATAGACGGAACAGATGCAGCATATGCATTCGACCGTGGCGATGTCAACGGGGATAAAATCTTAAATATTGTCGATGCAACGCTTTACCGGCAATATTTGCTGGAAACACTGAAAAAATTTCCGGCAGAATAAACCCGAATGGGTAATAGAAAGGAATTTCCCTTTATGAAACGAATGGATTATCTCACCTGGGATGCCTATTTTATGGGAGTTGCCCTGCTCTCCGCTCAGCGGAGCAAGGACAATCATACACAAGTTGGTGCTTGTATCGTCAACGCAGAAAACAAAGTGGTTTCGGTTGGCTATAACGGTATGCCGACAGGTTGCAATGATGACGTGATGCCGTGGGAACGGGATGGCGGATTTTTGGATACGAAGTATGCTTACGTCTGCCATGCGGAATTGAATGCCATTTTGAACCGCAACGCAGCCAGCTTGCAAGACTGTCGGCTGTATGTATCGCTGTTTCCGTGCAATGAATGTGCGAAGGCAATCATTCAAAGCGGTATTCGGGAAGTGATTTATCTGGATAACAAGTATGCAGATACAGAGAGTACCAAAGCGTCAGTACAGATGTTCCGGCTGGCAGGGGTGACCTGTCGGGAATATCAGCCCATGCAAAAAGACATTACGCTTTCTCTCTAAATACTATAGGCAAAGAGCAAAGCGATTTTGCCAGATGTCACAGACTGGTTTTCCAAGAACTCAGAATTCAGAGTGCGTATAAAAATGATGAAACAACCTGCATTCCCTGCCAGACCGCAGCCGGATGCAGGTTGTTTTTTTGCAAAATATGTTACAGATAGTTGGAAAAACCACTGGATTTATGAAAAATATCCCTTATTTTTGATGAGAAAATCATTTTTCTTTGAATTATATCTGAAAATCTGCAATTTTCTCTGTTTTTTTCTCATAATTCCTTTGCTTTTTTCCAGGAAGTATGATATAATAAAATGGAAAGAATCTGCTTGCATAGAAAGGATGGATCGCTTATATGCGTATTCGGCATAAACCGTGGGCAAAACCAGAATTAGAGGCTTGTCCATTTTATATTTCCGAGCCAAAATTGAATCGAGGGCATTGGAATACGATTTTTCCGGGAGAAAAGAAACCGCTGCGGCTGGAATTGGGCTGCGGAAAGGGCGGCTTTATTTCGCAGGAAGCCCCTGCGAATCCGGATTATCATTACATCGCAATGGACATCAAAAATGAAATGCTGGTGCTTGCAAAACGAAAATTGGAAGCGGCTTATGCGGAACAACAGCTGCCATTGGATAATGTTCGGATTTTTATTTGCAATCTGATGCAGTTTTCGGAATATTTCTCACCGGAAGACCGGATAGATCGCATTTACATCAACTTCTGCAATCCATGGCCAAAGGGAAAACATAAAAAACGTCGCCTGACCCATCCCCGTCAGTTACAGCAGTATCGGACGGTGTTGGATGGAGAAATCTGGTTTAAAACCGATGATGATGAATTGTTTGAAGAATCGATCCTCTATTTTCAGGAGTGCGGCTTTGACATTGTGTTCCAGACCACCGATTTACATAAAGAACCGGACATTCAAAGCTTCCGCACGGAACACGAAGCAATGTTTGAAGAGATGGGGAAGACCATTAAATTTCTGATTGCTCGTCCGCAGCAAGCATCTGCACAATAAATTTGGGAAAATAAAACAGGAAGGGATTGCAGTTATGGATTTTAAATGGAAAAACGGACAGCTTTTTCAAAAATTTTCAGAAATGACCGGAAAATCCGGCGTTGCATCCATGGAGATTATCGCAGACGGGACACAGGCAAACGAAAATCCGGCTGCCGCATATCGTGGGTTGGGCTGTATTTCTGCGAATAATGCCTCTCGTCTGCTGTTGGATTATAAAGTTGAACATCCAAAAGAATACGAAGAAATCATGCGGCTGTTGTTCCAGAAAGATTATGGGATTGGTCTATCGCATATCAAGTTGGAACTGGGTGCGGATGTCAATTCTTCTTGCGGAACAGAACCGGCAACCAAACGAACCCCCGAAGAACGGGCAGATGTGACCCGTGGAGCAGGGTTTCAGTTTGCAGCAGATGCCAAAGCCATCAATCCAGATATTACGTTGGATTTGCTCCGCTGGGGAGAACCGGCATGGGTTTCCAGAGCGTTTACTGTCAGCCAAGAACATGGATTTAATGCCCGTTATAGTTGGATCAAAGAAACATTAGACGCAGCCTATCGGGTTTATGGCTTGAAATTTCATTTTATCAGTGCGGAACAGAACGAAACCGACCGCATCGACGAATCGTGGATTCTCTTTTTGCGGTATCGGTTAGACCATGAAGTCCGGGCACCGTATGATTACCGGAAAATTAAACTGGTGGCATCCGATGAAGTCGGAACACGCAACATTGCTGCACAGATGGTGGAAAATGCTTCGCTGCGGAATGCCATTGATGTCATCGGTCTGCATTATACCACATTTGGCGATTCTTATACGAACCTGCTGAATGAAGCATATGGAAAAGAAATCTGGTACAGTGAGGGCAGTGCTCCATGTAATTTGTCAGAACTGACCGTTCAGGCAGACCAATCCGGTTTGGTTGGAAAGAACAGTGCCATTGATATTGCAAACCGGATTATCAACAGCTATTATAACGGAAAAATGTGCATGTATGAGTTTCGTCCGGCAATCGCTGCCAACTATGACGGGGCATATGATGAACCAAAACACCTGATTGCTGCACAAGAACCGTGGTCGGGCTTTTATCGGCTGGATAGCGGTTTCTGGATGGCAATGCATTTCAGCCGGTTTTCTCCAAAGGGCTGGCTGTTTGTGAACGGGGCTTGTTATGGGGACGGCGAAGAAAATCACGCCATTGAACATACCAGCCATAACTTCATGACATTGGTTTCCCCAGATCGTTCAGAAATGACGATGCATTTCACCAATGAAGACTTGTTTACGAGAACATATTCTGTTCAGCTGAAAGATATGGGCTTTACGAACCGGATGCTTTCCACTGTGATTACAACAGGGCCGAATCCGGGAGAAGCCTTTGATGCGAATTGGTTTCGGCGGGGAAAGCCGATTAAGCCGAGCCACCGCAACGGGGAAACCTATTTCATCAAAGTGCCGCCGCAGAGCATCATGACGATTACCACACTGGATACCGGATGGGTCAATGGTGTGGAAACATTTTCGCATAATATCCCGAATGCAGAGCGTTTGCCACTGCCGTATCAGGATCATTTCCGGTATCAGTCGGATGAAATCATGGTACGGGGCTGTGCACCTCGCTATATGACCGACCAAGGCGGTGCATTTGAACTGATTCACTCCGACCAAGACGGCGACATTCTCTGTCAGCGAATCAAAAAGGGAAATATTCCTGCTGACTGGCGGTATCGTGGCACACCAGAACCCATTACCTGCTTAGGCGATGACCGCTGGAGAAGTTACAGTGCAGAAATTGAAGTGCGTCTGGATAATCGAGATGCAGAAAACTACGCTGGTTTTGGAATTCGCTATAATTCAACTGTAACTTGTGAAACCACTTCTCGTTGCGGCTATACGGGGATTCTCTATGGAGATGGACGCTGGCAGCTGTTGGATATGGACAATGTTGCAGCAGAGGGCAACTCCACGACAGTTCGAGCAACCGACTGGAACAAGTTGAAGCTGCTGATTTTGGGAGATTCGATTTTCTTCTTCTTGAATGGCGACTTGCTGACAACTTACCGCCCACAAAGTCCGGTAAACTCCGGTCGAATTTCCATTTGCAGCGACTATGAAATGAATACATTCCGGAATTTGCAGGTGACACCACTGCCGATTCTGCCATTGTATGTAAGAAGAGTGGACTGCTTCTCGGAAGAAATTTTCTATAATGACTTTTGGGATATTTGTACAACAGAATCTTATCGCTTCTATCACCGCACTTCGATGAAAGCACAGCCACAGGCAGCGTTCTCCTGTCAGTTTACCGGAACGGGTATCGCTGTCATTGGAACGGCAAGAAATGCGGAATTTGAAGTGGTTTTGGATGGCGAGCAGCTATATGAAACCCTGTTCGTACCATACAGTGCCCCACGGCAGGCTTGCTTGACGATTGACCAGCTGCCGAATGGCACACATACCCTGCAAATGACGCTGAAAAGCGGTGATTTCAAGCTGGATGTGCTGGAAGTTCCGGAAAACTTCACGATGATGCCGGATATTTTAACGGTCACTTCTGCTGCACAGGCTGCTGCGGAAGAACATGCTCTTGCAGAACAGCAGAAAGCACTTGCCAAGAAACAGGCTGCCGAAAACATCAAGAAAACCTTACAGCAGGCAGTTGCTGCTTTGCAGCCGGGAGAGCCAGCAGAAGAACCAAAGTCAGAAACGCCAGCAGCTGCGGAATCGGAAACAGATGCAGAAAAGCAGCCGACCTTTAAGGAAGTGCTGGAAAATTCCGGCGTGATTGGTGTGATTTCCAACAATGCAGCCAAGAAGAAAGAACAGCTGGAGCAGGACGGAAAGACCGAGGCAGATGAAACGCCGACGGTAATGGAATTTCCGCTGCCGCATCAGGATTTTGAAGCAGCTGCTTCGTTGACACCCGTTCCGGAACACGCTGAAGAACCAGTGAAGATTGAGCCGCTGCCAGAAACCGATTTGGAAACAAGTGAAGAGCCTGTTTCCGCTCCGGCAGCAGCAGCCTCAGCAGAGCCAGAACAGCCAGCAGAACCGCAGCAACCAGAAGAGCCAATTTCTGCTACATCAGAATCTATCGCAACACCAGAAGAAGCATCTGCAACGGAAACAACGACATCAGAACAGCCAGTTTCTGAACCAACTGCACCGGAAACAGCGACAGAATCCGCTGCTGCTCCTTCTACAGTGACCTATATTGAAGAGGAATGGGACGACTTGCCGATGCCGGAACTGCCACCGCAGGAAACCGCATCGCCTGCACCGCAGCAGCCAAAACCAACCGCTGCTCCGCCGAAAAAGCCGATTACACCAACCCCTTCGCCTGCACCGAAAATGCCGCCACTGCATCCGCCGGTCTTGAATGACCCGATGCAGTCTGAACCATATCGAAAAGATTTTAACATTGATATTGATATCTAAGAGCAGAAAGGATTTCTTATGAAATGCAATCAAGATTTGTTTGAAACCCTATTTCAAACGGCACAAAAGCCACTGGTTATGGAATGCTCGCAAGCATTAGAGGCAATTCGCTTTTCGCTTCCGATTGATTGGACGGTACAGCAGCAGTCAGAATCGTTGCTATATTTATTGCCATCAGAGGGAGAAAGTTCACTGAGTGTGCAGAGTGTTGTTCCGGAATCTACAGATGTTATGGAGTTTGAGGAGATGTCCGTTTTGCATGCATTTGCAGACGGCATGCGGGAACAGCTCGAAAACTACGCTTATACGGAACTTTGTGACTATGAGGGCGTTTTCGATGCAGAACAGCCGATTTACGGGATGCGGTATACGGTTACCGTCAATGATGTGGAAATGACAACCGTTACCCTTCTGTTTCTGGTAGAACATCGGATTTACTGCTTGAGTTTTTCCGATGCTTTGCAGACAGAACTGTTTCCCTATGCAAAATCATTCTTGGAAAATCTGATGATTTCCGAATAATTTGATATTGCGTATCTTGACAAAACCGCTTGTATGGAGTTTCCAGAAAAGCGGTTTTGTTTGATTTTGACAGCAGGAGGGACGGGTTTATATGATACATCTTGTGCCAGTTTCAAAGAAATTGCCGATGATGGATTTTTGAACAGGAATTGTTAAAACGAATCAAGCAAACCTATCCAGTGCAGAAAAATGGAACGATTCTGTTCCGGTTTCCAAGACTATTCTGGATTGCAAGAAAAGAATGCTAAGAAAAAAGGGAGGAATCGCTATGCGAAGAAGCGAACGGGAAGTAACCGACTGCAATGAGATTCGACAGATTTTAGAACGGGCAGAAGTGTTGCGGCTTGCGATGCACGATGAGCCATACCCGTATATTGTGCCGGTCAACTTTGGGTTTACCATGCAGGATGACCAGCTTGTCTTATTTTTTCACGGGGCAAAAGTCGGGAAGAAATGCGACCTGCTGCAAAAAAATCCGCATGTTTCCTTTGAAGTAGAGGGAAAACAGCAGTTGATTCCGCCGAATGGGGCAGCATCCTGTACGGCCGGCTTTGCCTATGAAAGTGTAATTGGTCAGGGGATTGCAGAACTCGCACCGGAAGAGAAAAAAGAAGACCTGCTGAAAAAGCTGCTGGAACATTACCGAATTCCGTTTCAGTCATTTTCACAGGCACATCTTGAACGAACTGCTGTCTATCAGATTATTGTTAAGCAGTATACCGCCAAGAGAAGACCGATTCCGCAGGGGAGATAAACCCATCATAAAAATAAAATCAAATGCAGCAATGCCCCGAACAGTTCACACCGTTCGGGGCATTGCTTGCAAGCGTTAAAGGTTGCTAATTAGCAGCCACAACCGCAGCCGTTGTTGTTGCAGCCACAGCCACCGCCGCAGTTACCGTAGCCACCACAGCCGCAGCATACAAACAGCACGATCAGAATGATAATCCACCAGCAACCGTTGTTTCCATCGCATCCACACATCGTAAAAATCTCCTTTTTTGTAGATTAAATTTGAAACAAACGACTTTCTGTCTGTTTCATAGTACATCATATGCAAAAGTCAAAAAAGCGTTCCTACTTCGACAGATAACGCACAAGTTTTGTGGCATACTAAATTTATATGAGTGCAGAAAGGAATTTGGTGTATGCGATATACAGATGGGTTTACAGGAAAAGCCATTCTTGCTTTGAAAGAAGCAATCTGTGCGGCGGAAGAATTGGGACATACTTACATCGGCAGTGAACATTTGCTGCTGGGACTGCTGGAGGAGGGCAGCAATGCTGCTGCAGCCATGCTGGCAGCTCAGCACATCACTGCACAACGGGTGCGGAATGCGTTGGTGGAACTGGTCGGAAGAGGGATTCCGGCACAGGTGCAGGAGGATTGCCTTACCCCTGCTCTGAGTGAAATTATGCAGCAGGCAAAGGCGTTTTCGAAAGAAGATGGTCGCAGCCTTGCCGGAACGGAACATCTCCTGCGTTCGATTCTGCGAACGCCCTGCTGTACAGCAGTTGCGATTCTGAAGAAGTTGGGCGTTAGCTTGAATCAGCTGGGGGCAGTCAGTCGGCAGGAAACCTCTTGTCATATCCGTATGGAGGAACGGCGAACAGAGCGAATTTCAAAGAAAACACTGCCGAACCTCTTTCAGTATGGGAAGTGGATGACTGACCCGGCATTGCTGCATCAATATGACCCCGTAATCGGACGGGAAGCGGAATTACAGCAGATGGTTCAGATTCTCACTCGCCGTACCAAAAATAATCCCTGTCTGGTGGGCGATGCCGGCGTTGGGAAGACGGCAATTGTAGAAGGCGTTGCTCAGAAAATCTTACGGGGAGAAGTGCCGGAAGCCCTCTTACCGCAGCATATTTTCTCGTTAGATTTGCCAGCATTGCTGTCGGGTGCAAAATATCGGGGCGATTTTGAAGAACGGTTTCGGAACTGCTTGCAGGAGGCAACCCAGAACGAACAGATTATTTTATTTATTGATGAACTGCATACGATTGTCGGAGCAGGAGCAGCCGAAGGGGCAATTGATGCGGCAAATATGTTGAAACCGCAGCTTGCCCGTGGAGAAGTCAAGCTGATTGGAGCAACGACAACCGAAGAATTTCGCAAATATATCGAGAAAGATAGTGCGTTGGAACGGCGGTTTCAGCCGATTCAGGTTTTAGAGCCCAGCCCAGAAGCTTGCTTTTCAATTCTCTGCGGATTAAGGGAAACATATGCGAACTTTCACCACATTGAAATTCCGGATACGATTTTACGGCAGGCAGTTTCCTGTTCGGTTCGCTATCTCCACGACCGCTATTTGCCAGATAAAGCAATTGATTTGCTGGATGAAGCCTGTTCCCGTGCTCGGATTCGCTGCGAGCAGGAACATGTTTCCTGTCCGGTGGTGACAGAATCCGACCTTGCAGAAATTGTTTCCATGCGGATTGGAATTCCCGTGCAGAAGATTACGACTGCTCAGCAGCAGCGATTGATGACGTTGGAACAGGAGTTGCAGCAGCAAATTATCGGACATACTGCGGCTATTCGGCAGCTTTCCGCTGCATTGATTCGTGCCAGAACGGGACTGCGAGAGGAAAACCGTCCAATTGGATGCTTTTTGTTTACAGGTCCAACCGGTGTTGGTAAGACAGCTCTGGCGAAAGCAGCCGCTCTGCATTTGTTTGACGATAAAGATAGTCTGATCCGGTTTGATATGTCGGAATACATGGAAAAGCATACCGTTTCCAAGCTGATTGGAGCACCGCCCGGATATGTGGGCTATGAAGAGGGCGGAACGCTGTGCGAACGGGTGCGGAAACGTCCATACTGTGTGATTCTCTTCGATGAGATTGAAAAGGCACATCCGGATATCTGTAATATCCTGCTGCAAATTATGGAAGATGGTGTTTTGAGCGATTCCAACGGCAGAAAAACAGATTTTACCAATGCTCTGTTGATTTTAACGTCCAATCTCGGCGGAACGGGCAGCAAGCCGCCTGCTGGATTTGTGCAGA
>UMHV01052974.1_pt1 | contig 17979 bp, 32 predicted proteins | sample 1965621 | NCBI WGS metagenome assembly UMHV01 (sample SAMEA4836108, study PRJEB28245) | human gut metagenome | biome: gut microbiome; material: fecal sample | place: Denmark | collected 2008 | reverse complement strand
CGCGTTGGCCCCTTGTGGGGTACGCGCGGTAGTTGTAACGCCTAATGGTCTCCATATTCGGCTCTATGCGTCCTGGCGGACTTCGACCACCCCCGCCCTAAAGGACGGGGCACCTTTTCGTTTTCGGGTGACGCTCTTCTTCCTAGCCATATTCTGTTCTATGCGTTGCAACGATCGGGACGCATGACTCTGGAAAGGAGGCCATGCGATTCCTCCCCACCCACGAGGGACGGGGTATCCTCGCATGGATTACATCATGAACGCACGGACCGAAACACTGGCCGAGGTCATCGACTGGCTCGGAGACGAGGCGGACAGGGAATGGGAACGCGCCAAAGACGGCCTGAGCGACGGATACGGCGGGTTCGACGCCTACACGCGGGCAATCCAGCACTGTCAGGACATGATTATCGAGGATGAGGCTTCGAGTGGGAAACACACGGAAATCGCCCTGTTGAAGCATTTGGCCGACACGTTCGATGAACGGCTCCGCAAGGCCGAACAGGCCAAGGACAGGGGAGCCGGCTACACGTACCACGACGGCCAGTCGGACGCCTTCGGGTGGGCGGCGACCTACTGCCGCCTCATGATCGAACAGATGCAACGGTACGAAGGAAAGGAATAGGGCATTGCACGACTTCTCGCAATGGCTCCAGTCGGCGGACGGGACGGATCCCACACTGATTCTCGTCGTGGGGATACTTATTAGCCTAGTCATCGGCGTCATGTGCGAATCCGTGACGGCGCCAATCGTCGCAGTCAGCCTCTGCCTGTTTGCCGCCGCGGGTCTCCCGCAAACCCTGAAATCGGAGATAACGCAGGTCTGGGGCTTGGAATCCGTCTCATCCGAATGCGACCTGCCCGACCACGACCTGCCGACCAGGAACATGAAATGCTATGTGACCAACGGAAAAGGACATAAGGAATTGGTCGAAATCCGCGTATCCAAGGATGGAACCAAGCTCGGCCTGTACGACACGGACGGCAAAGCGCTGAAGACAACAGGAAAGGAATAGTGCATTGAAGGACTTCACGAAATGGGCGGCCATGTGGGACGCATACGCCGAATCCAATCCCGGCGACCCCACCTCCGGCACTCCCGCCGCCATGTGCTTCAACATCGGCTTGATAATGGTGATAGGCGGTATTATCGGAGCCATCATTTGCTTGGGCTCGGAGTCAGACAAACTGGTCACGACGAGCGCGGTGTCGTTTCTGGCGGGCCTTCTGGGCGTCGCATTGCTGCTCGTATCACTCTTCCTGCCATCCCACAACGACGCCCACGTATCCGAACCGCCCACATTATCCGAGCAAATCGAGAGAACGTGGGGGCTGGACGAAATGGGCGATTGCAAAAACACGAGCCACGGGCTTACCGACAGCCCAAGTCTGCCCAAGTCGAGCCTTGACGACGGCGACTGGAAGTGCGTCGCCTACACCGACAGCCAACGCACCGAACTGACCGTCCACATCAAAGGAAACAAGGTCGGCCTGTACAAGGCAGACGGCAAGGCGTTGAAACCAGTAGGAAAGGACTAGATGGTGAAGGACTTCTCTGCTTGGGCCAATGCGTGGAACGACTACAGCAGGTCGGATGTCAATTATCTCGTTTTCGTCGTGGGTGGCACGGCGGCTCTCGTCGTCCTTGCTCTTTCCCTCTTATTGGAAGGCAACGGCACCGTTCTGACCTTTTTCTGCGGTTTAGCCGTCATCGTAACCCTAGCTGGCATATGGGTTGTGAACTTCTACCCGATTTGGATGGAGGATTCCCCTGAGCCAGCCGTCTTCACCACTCAGGTCGAGAAGGAGTTCGGCGTGCATGATTTCTCGTGCCCACCCGACGTCATGTCCGTCAAGGACGGTCTGCCCGATGCGGGCACCTATCGGTGCACCATCACCGACAGCAAGGACGATTCGACAGTAAGGGACGTGAGGCTCGTCGTGACGGCGGACAACAAGGTCGGACTCTACGACGCTGACGGAAAGGCATTGAAATGATAGACATGAGCGAATGGGCGAACGGTTCCCACAACAGTTTCGGGGACGCCATATATATGGCGGCGTTGTCCACGGTACTGGTTTTCGCCGTGCTGGGCGTCGTCTGGCGGGCGGGCAGACGCTTGGCGCTTCGCGCGACGCATCGTATCCCACGGGACGCCCAGCCATTGCTGGAGGACACCAAATTCGTCATGTGTCTGGCCCTTGTGTGCGGCTTCGGACTGCTCCTGACGTTGAATCCCGGTCTTCTTGTTCTCCCGAAGGACACCACGTTCACCGAACAGGTGGCGCGACAGGCCGGATTGGAGGCGTTGTCGTGCCCGACCGTCTACGACTCCAAATACATGCCCCGAGAGGACAGGTACGAATGCGAGTACGTGGATGCGAGAGGAAAGGCGCACGACATGAGTCTGTTGGTCGCGTCGGGCGACAGGGTATGGCTTTACGACCACAACGGCAAGCCGATGAAGGCGATGACGAAATGAACCCGGAAGACAATCCGATGCCGCTCGTCTCCGAATGCAATCCGGTGGATGCGGTCGAATGCCCATGCTGCTTGACCGTATTCCGCGTGCGCACGCTCATAACTGACGGGGCTGGGCGGCTCATGCGGGACGAGTATGAGACCATCCCCATGTTCTACCCCATGTGCGGCGGACGGCTCGAACAGTCGGAAAGAAAGGAATAGGATAATGGCCGACCCGAAGTACATGAGGAAAATACAGGGCATGTGCCGCTGTCAGGATTGCGGCCTCATGGCCGACAATGCGGACATCGACGTGGAATTGGACTGTGACGAAATCGTGTTTGAGTGGAGCGACGCGGACGACAGCCAGACATGTAACCTACCGCCCTGCTACGGCGGACACAGGCTTCAGACCAATATGACCGCCTACGACCTGTTGCTGGAGCTTGGCGTCATAGACGACCCCTACGCGCGAAACAAGGAGCGGGATTGAGAAGACTATTGGCATTACTGCTGGTTCCGGCCTGCCTGATGTGCGTCGGATGCGACGGGTCCGACGCGGAGGACGGCGACATTCGGTCGGAGGCCGTGGCGGAGGAGGGTGTCGCCAACTGCGCCGACTATGACGGCCGAATGACGATCGGGGAGTGCGAGCTCGGACTGCACGACGGCCGTCGCGTGACATGCGCCGTCCTGACCGGCGACCGCAAAGGCGGCCTGTCCTGCGATTGGGAACACGCCACGAAAACAGCCGAAAAGACGGAGTGGCCGGCGCCGGGACGCATGGGCTTGGCGTAACCGAAGCCAAGGAGTACATCATGGACGACGATGACACCATAGCACCCGGCTGGTCGCTCGTTCCGGCCGACATTTGCATTGGAACCGGCGAATTCCTCACCAACGGCGACGTCGGCATCATCCCCGACCCGGACAAGGACCCGGACGAGGACCTGAAGGACATGACGCCTTTGGAGGAGTATTTCGAGCGCATCCGGCAGGCGCACGGCATCGAACTCGTTGGAATCATCGAGTTGCGGGATGCGCGGAACGAGGCGGATGACAGGAAAGGCCGTGGAGGGCAATTGGAAGACAAAGAGAACGGCTATGACGCCTAGGGAATACTGGGAACGGCTCAGACGGTCGTTCAACGATGAATACGTCGAAGAGGTCGAAAAACGCCAAGGAAAGGAGGACAACCATGACGCCGAACCAGTTGATTGACGCACTGAAGCGCCTGCCGCCGGAGGTGTTGGGCAGGCCCATCATGGACGACGATGACACCATCGCGCCCGGCTGGTCTCTCGCTCCGGCCGACATCTGCATCGGGACGGGCGAATTCCTCACCAACGGTGACATCGGTGTCATCCCCGACCCAGACAAGGATCCGGACGAGGATCTGAAGGCCGAGGCCGGGGAGTGGGGAATGCCCTTGCAAAGGGAACTCCGCGCCACACTGCACTCGTACATGGAGGACTGAAAATGCAAGACACCGAGGAGAACCGCTGGCTATTACTGGATATGGCCCGCGTCATGGGTGGCTACGGCTATGACGAAGAAATTCATGCCCCGCGCTTCAGCGCTGGGGTCCATGGTCGGGACGCATAGGAGCCAAGTAGAAGGAGGTGGTCCGCGATGAGCCAGAAGGTCCGTATCGACGGCGTCAAGCACGTCGGCGCGAGCGTCTTCCTCGGCGTGGACCACTGCGGCAACCCATGCTGGACGCGTAATCCCGAGCGTGTCATGGTGTGGCTGTGCGACGGATGGCGCACCAGGTTCAACCAGCGGCGCGAGCAAAGACCACACAACGTGCCCGTCAAAGACGAGGCCGGCGGGATCGTCGACTGGATCAAGGAACCTTTGGGCGGCCCCGACGTGCCTAAATTGGTCCTGGACAGGGAGGCGCGTCTTCGATGTTCGTGGATGGCGGCGGTGCCCTCGCCCATATTGGCGTCCACCAACAAGGTCGAAAGCTCCGAATGGTTCGCCGGACTCAAGAGGAAGAAGACCATCGGAGGCCGCATCCCCGGCTTCAAGTCGCGCCATCGCGGCCTGGGCTTCGTCTGCTGGCGCAACGCCTCCCGATCGGGCAACGCCATATTCCATAAGACCGGCCGGAAGAGCGGCGTGGTCGTCATCACCGGCATGAACCCGAAGCGATGGGTCAAACCCGGCGAAAAGCTCCATTGGCGCATCGTCATCCATGTGCGCGTGAGCCAGTCGATACGACCCTACACCAGCGTCCATGTCGACTGGACCCATAAGAGTCTTACGTTCACCAACATGCCTTTGCCGTTGCCAAGAATCGGCGATGGCGTCATCGGCATCGACCGTGGCTGCGTGCATACGCTTGCCTCGTCCGACGGGACCTTCATGGACATGCCGAAGCCGTCGAGGGCCGAGCTGAAGCGGCTGAAGCATCTCCAGCGCCGGATGGCCCGGCAGGACCGCGTCAACGAGGCCAAGGGCGGCAAAACCGCCAAATTCGCCTCCAAGCGGCGTCGGAAGACGTTGAATCAGTTCAATGCCCTGCAGGGCCACATCGTCCGACGTCGGAACGACTGGATCGAGAAGACCACGACAAGGCTCGCCCGGGAGAACATTCTCGTCGCCATGGAGGACCTGGACGTCCAAGCCATGACGAAGCGGCCGAAGCCGAGGCCCGATCCGGACAATCCGGGCCGATACTTCCATAACGGCGCGAAGGCCAAGGCCGGGCTCGACCGGTCGATTCTAAGCAACAATTGGAACCGTCTGATGAAACGGCTCCAGGACAAGATGGACGCCAACGGCGGAAACCTTGTCATCGTCCCCGCCGCCTATACCAGCCGGACCTGCCATCAGTGCGGCAACGTCGCATCGGAGAACCGCGAGAGCCAAGCGGTCTTCCATTGCGTCAAATGCGGGTATGAGGCGAACGCGGACGTCAACGCGGCCATGAACATACTAAGCCGCGCGTTAGCGAAAACGGGCGGGGGCACCGCCTAGGACGTGGAGGGCTGCATTGGCGGCCCGATGAAGCGTCAATCCCCTCGACTCAGGCCGGAAGTTCCTTTGGAGTCCGGGCTGTGAAGGGAATCCCCCGGCTTCAGCCGTGGGGAGGATGTCAAGTGTACGAGCCGGACGACCTGGAGTACTCCGCGCCCGACCTGCATGAGGCGTTCATTCACTCAGCCGATTATGACCCAGGCGCCCATTGGGTGCGACGCAAGGAATACGGCGACAGCTTCGAGTCCGTCATGGAGGAACGCCTGTTGGCCGACGCGTGGCACATGAGGAATGACATCGTCGAACTGGCCCAGCGCGGGGATGTGAGGAAGAGCCTGCCGGATGTCGACTTCGATGCGCGGTTGACGAGGCTGGAGGCGTAGTCCCCGTCCGGGACGCATGTCCCCGGCACAACGGAAAAGGAGCCGATCATGAACATCAATCTTCACGACATCACCGGGCAGGAGTCGGGCGTCATCCTCGTCGATACGGGCGCAGGGCGTCAGAATGTGGTCGCCAATTGGGACGACAGGGACGGCCTACCGTATTTCATGCCGTATTACGCGGAGATGAATGACCCGTTCCCGTTCCTCTTCATGGACGTCGCCGACATCCATGTCGACAGGCCGCTCGTCCACAAGGGCTGCCTGCGCGACGAGGTCGCCCACGACGGCTTCGACGACTGGAATCCGATGGGCGACGATCTGGACTCGGACGAGCCATGCACCGTATACCCATTGTCGAACGGCTGGACGGTCGTCGCGCCGGAGAACTGGAATTGAAGGAGTCGCCAAAATGGAACACGTCACAAGCGACCTGAAACTCATCGACAGGCTCTGGAACGACCCGACCTACGGTCTGGACGGGTTCAGTACGGAAGGCGGCTACATCCAGCCCATCGACCGCGACCAAGCGGTCGATGGGGACGGTCACGCCAACTACGACGGATACGTCCTCAGCCGTGAAATCGAAGACGACGATTCGCCCGTGTCGGAACTGGAAACCTACCAATTCGACGCGGGCACCATGGAATCCTACGCAAGGAGGTGGTGAACCATGCTTGACCTTGAACAACTGCTATCCGACCTGCGCGATTTGGAACACGAACTGAATTCGATGGGCGTCGAAGCCGTATTGGACGAGCGGGATGATGGAATGCCGGAATTCCACTTCGGAGAGTTCGGCGGCGGACTCAGCTGGTGGGTCAACAAGGGATTCTACCTCACCATCTAGGCCGGAGACCTCAGCGACGTCTATGACACCGATATCTTCTGCGAGTTCCGGCATGAACTGATGCGCCGTCTCGCCGACCAATATGAGGGGAAGGCACAAGACACGCGCGACGCGTGGGGTAGGCTCTGCGGCGACGATACGCCCATGCCCGCGAATCTGGCCGAAAAGGCCGATGGATACGAGCGCGTGGCGGAACGGCTCCGTGACGCCATCAAGGACGACGGAGTGCCCGTTTTCATCGACAACTTCGCCGACTTCAAACTGCTCCGCCAGCACGACCCACGCGACCTTCTGACCGACGTCGCCGGACGACGCCTGCGTGACATGGGACTTGTGGAGCGCAAATACTGTCCCGGCGACATGTTCGACGAACTGACCGACAAGGGACGCGCGGCCGTCGAATACACGGCACGAACCATGGGGATAAGCCTGACGACGGCAAACGGAAGGAAGGAGCTATGACTACGCTTGGCAAGACCTTGAAAAGACTGCGCATCCTGCGGAAGGAGCTGGCCGGCATCGGCTTCGAGCTCACCATCGGCAAATCCGAATACCTGGACGAGGCGGCCTCCGTCGACACGCCGGGGGACGTATTCCCCTACCGGTTCGTCTCCGTCCTGCCCGACGGGCGCATGTCATGGGAGGACGTGAATTACGACAGGCGGAAGGAATCCTTTGACGTGTTCCGCGAAGAGTTTCTCCAACGTTTGGCCGAGAAATACGAATACAGGGCCGACGACAAGCGGCGCGCATGGCTGGCCCTCTGTGATGACGAGGAGGCGCCACTGCCGGACCCGCCGGCCCGCAAGGTGGCCGGATATGAGCGTATGGCCGCGGCCATACGAGGGCTGGCCAAGGAAACGGAGGGGGAATGACGCCCAACACGGACTGGTGGATACGGCTGGCCCGGACCAGCCCCGCGGGCGCGGCGTGGCTGTATCTCCGGGAACTGTTCGAATCCGACCATACGCACGGATTCGACGACTTCATGGAGGACGACGGCTTCATGCGCCTACGCGCGCCCGGCTATTCCGAAATCCAAGTGACCAGCGGCGGCGAGCGGATGTGGCCCCGATGGAAGGCGTATCTGTTCACATCCGACGGACGCAGGCGCACGGTCGACGGTCCCCGGGATGTGGGGTTGACGCCGGATCGGGCGGCCGAACTGTTCTTCCGTGACATCATGGCGTCAATCGAATAGGGGGAGGATCGATGATTTTCGACGACGGACGACAGATATTGAGGCTGGAGGTCATCGACACCGGTTTCTTCGACGAGGACATGACCTTCGAACTGTTCGGGGACGAGGGCGCGCCGGATGCCGACGGCATCAGGCGCGTGCCGGACGTGAAGGCCATCCTGGAGCGCGCGTTCGGCGCGCTGGAGGATCCGGAGACGAACCAGGGCCACGTCCTGCACGCCGCATGGGCGCTGGCGGAACCCGGCGACCCGGCCCATGACGAGGCGGGCTGGCGTGAGACGGGCGGGGACTTCCACCGGACCACACGGACGCTGGACGTGGGCTCCATCGGCGGGCACCGCTTCGTCCACAAGACGCCCGATCCGGACTGGAGGCTCTGACGCCTCCGGTGGCATTTCAGGTCCGCCCGCCGGGACGCATAACCTTCGGCAAAAGGAAACGGAGGATAAATCATGAGCAAAACCGGCACGGACGGCAGGCGCGAGCCACCACAGACCGCTGTCGTCATACTCACCGCGCTGCCGCTCGCGTGCGCCGCGCTCGCCTACGCATGGCTCAGGACGCCGCTGCCGCGATGGCTGGCGCATCTGCCGTGGCGGAAAATACTCCAAGCGCTGCCGCCGCTCGCGCTAGGGGCCACGTGCATTCCAACGCTTCGCCTCATGCGCGTCGCGTACCACGGGCTTATCCATTGGCGCCTGACCATCGGAGAGACGTTCAGAGCATGGCTCGCAGGGGCGCTGGGACTGATTCTCTGCGGACTGCTTCCGCTGGGCACGCTAGACGCCTTCATTCATGGACAGTGGATCACGGCGATCACAGGAATGCTTATGCTCGTCATGATTCCGATCTGCGCGAGAATCATCCGACTCTACACGGAGGCCACCGATACAGTGAAATCGGATTGGCCCCGGCGTCTGCTGTTCCGACGCCATCAGCTTCTGCTGGAAAGGCTCGAACGGTCGAAGAGGGGAGACATGGGCCCTATTAATGAAGACGAAGGCACTTACCAACCCCACTGGAGCAGGTGGGTCGATTACGGTGGATTGGAACTGCCATGCCCGTTGGATCTGTACCCGGAATGGTTTAAAGAGAACGAATCCGACCTCGAGGCATACGCTGCCTACCACCCCGTTCTGCTCGTGAACCTAAAGGCGGCAAGAAAAAGGAGAAGTGAGGCATGATGACCGATTTGAAAGACTTCATCGACATCGGCTGTGCCGCCATCGTGGCCGACGTGGATGGCGTGGAGAAGCCATGCGGCGGACCCGTCGTAGCAATCCGCCACTGGCCGGATTACGGTGATGGGGAAAGCTATGGTGGTGTCTGCCAACAGCATGCGCAACAGGCTGGCGCTGACCTTATTCCGTTGAAGAACATTCCCAATCCACTGCTTCTGCCGTTCTATCTCACTTATGAGGATATTGACGACAGCAGTCCATCCACCCAACCGCAGGTGGGTGATTATGGTGTGGCGGTCCGTGACAATGCTCACGGTCAGGAGGAAATACCCTTCCACATCGAGCAGGATGACCGCACCGGTCTGCCGGTCGCGGTTCTGAACGCTCAACTGTATGCGAAGCCGGAAGATGATATAGAAGACGGCCAATATGTGAGCCTATTTCAGTTGTATCTCGACGGTTTCGAGTTGAGCAGGACAGGCCGGAAGCTGATGAAAACCGAACAGGACCGCTGATGCCATGCATTGGATAAAAGAGATAACCCAACTGATTTTAAGTCTAGTCCAACTGGTCGCGGCGTTAAGTCTTATCGGATTAATCATCGCACCCCCATTGACGAATGGACTCAATCAGTTGAAAACCGAAATCTGGGGACGGTCAATCACCTTAGAGGCCACCGCCACCGACCGGCAGGGCAATCCTGTTCCCAACGTGACGGTCACGGTCGTCCATGACGATGGCACTCCCTACAAGGATGGTGACGGTAATCCCGCCAGAGACGTCACCGACAAGAACGGCAAATACAAGATCAAGACGACCGTCAAGGGGTCCTACCGGTTGGAGATCGTTCCGCCGCGGCAAAACCAAAAGGAGTGATGAATCATGGTGGATATGGAGACGATGTCGGGACGCATGAGAGCGGACGTGAGACACGTATTCCATGAGACCGGCCGGCTCTGGCCGGTGGCCGACGCGCACGGCGCGGTCGTGCTGTTCAGCTCCAGGGACGCCGCCGACCTGTACGCCGCGGAGCATGACGCCGCGGTCGGCTCGCCGATGCCAACGATGAAGGCCGCCGCGCTCTGGAGCGCCGCGCGCATGACCCTGGCCGCCGATGGCGGATCGTATGAGATCACGGCATTGCCCGATGTGGAGCGCCGGACCGACGCCAAGCGCCCGGGTGCGAGGATGAGCGGATTGTCCACGATGGACGTCCTCGCAAAGACCCCGGAGGACACGCTCGCCCTCGCCGACCGCGCGGGCCACGCCGCTGTCAAAGCGGTCGGAAAGGGCCTCGCCCCGAATCTGGCGATCGGCCGCCTCGTGTACCGCGAACGGCGTTGGATGGAGGAGGGCCTATGACGCGCAGGTATTACGCCGTGCTGACCCGGACGGACATGCCGATCATCCCGTACCATGTCCATGCGTTCGACTCGGCCGCCCGCCGCGACGCCTGGTGCGCGGGTCCGGTCCCGCGCGGATTCGACGTCCAGCCCGCCACGGCCCACGCCGCCCTGCGCGACATCCGCGCCGACATGCGCCTCGACGGCGTGTGGGGCGCCACGGTCGACCAATATCTGGAGCGCCATCCGGAGCGTTGGCACGATGGCGCCCATGACGCCACGATGGCCGATGCGGCCGCGGACCTGCACGTCTGGTGGCGCTGGTGCGAGGTGAACCGCTGGGAGCATGAGACGTGGGCCGTGTACACGCCCATGGACGACCCGGCCGACGCGGAGCTCGCCGTCAGGCTGGGGGAGAGGCTTCGGGAGCTGAAGCCATACTCTGACGTCCTGGACAGGATGTTCACCGGCTTCTCCGACCGCCTGCCGAACGGGGAGCGCGCGGACACGGGCTGGGCGCCGCCGACGTCCACGGCCGTCATGGACGATGGACTGAGGGAGCGCATGCGCCGCGCCATCGGGTCGCGGACGTGGCAGGAGTTCCTCGACGCGGTGTACAAACTCGGATTGTTCCGGGAGGACTAAGGCATGGATGATCGGCCTTCCGTCTCTCCGGCCGCCGCATAGCCCATCGCCGTCATCCCAAGGGCGGGCCGCCGGTCCGCCCTTTCCTTACGCCTTCAAAGGAGTCCAGGTCATGCCCACGCCATCGTCATACCCGCCCGAACCGTCGCTCGACGCCATCGAAGGGCGCGCCACGTTCGACGGGCACGTCGTCCGCCTCGAGCGCTGGGGGCGCGAGGCCGACCGCCGGCGCTGCGCGTACGCCGCCGCGCCCATCGGCTCGGTGCGCGGCGCCCAGGTCATGACCACGCCGGACGCGGCCTTCCTCGTCATCGACGTCGTCGCTCCGGACGGCAAAGCCACCGGCATACCCACGCGCCCCGGAGCGCTCGCGCGGTCCGTCTGGACGCTCCGCGCGCCCGACCCGGCCAAGGCGGCGCGCTTCGCGGACATGGTGGCCCGCCATGCGCCCAAGGAGGCCGTTCCGTTGGATCGCGCGCCGCGCGCCGACCGGAGGCCCGTGCTCCTCATCGCCGTCGCCGCCATGCTCGCCGCCGCGCTGGCCGTGCTGGGCGGCTGGACCGCCTACGAGGCCGGCCAACCGGAGCCGGTGAGGACGAAAGTCGTCAAGCGCACCGTGATCAAGGAGAGGGTCCGCACCGTCACATCATGCCCAACTCCCGCCCCGCCGACGGCGCAGGAGCAGGCCCCGGCCGCGACGACGGAACCGGAAACGAATGCCGCGCCCCAAAGCCAGCCGGCCCAATCCGACGACAGCCAAAGCCAATCGCAATCGACGGACACGGACTCCGGGACGCATGACGACGGGCGGAACCAGACGCAGGAGGGAGAATCGGATGTTTCCGGAGCTGAGGGAAGCCAAGCCGGACAATGAGACCGCCGCGGGCATGCTCGCCCGCGCGGTGCGGCATGATCTGTCAAGCATGGCGCGCGTCAGGGCCGTGACCGGCACCCTGGATCAATGGCTGGCGCCCGTGAGGGGAAGCTCCAAGCCGTTGTTCGCGTTCGAGGGCAAGTCCATCATGTACCGGGTCGACGCCGACGGGGCGCGCAGGGTGCGCCCATGGGCAGGCAAAAACAAGGAGGCGGGTCATGGCGGTCAAAGCCAGGCCATTCGACGTCCGGTATGAGCCGGAGGACAGGTATGACGTCAGGTCGGAACGGAACACCCTGAACATAGTCCAAATGGCCCGTCTGACGGGCCATTCCCCGGAATCCATCGTCTATATGGCCGATTCGGAACTTCTGACACCCCTATCCACGGATCCATGCGCTTTTCCCTTGGAAAAGGCCATGTGGATTGGAAAAGAACGCGAAAAGCATCGAAAGGCCATGGAAAGAGCTGTCCGCCTATGGAGGATCCGAAAGGCTTTGGAGGGATTCGTCCATCGGGAAAAGCACTGAGATAAAAACAGGGGCGGGACCGTCATGCCGATGGTTCCGCCCCTGTCGTATCATCCACCCAAGGCGGCGGTTCAGGGGGTTTGATGAGAGAGAGAAGACAACCACCGCCCCCGGCGGGCGCCTTCGTGCTATGCGCGCATCAGATGGCGCCATGCCCACATGGTCGCGCCCGGTGTGGCGACGGCGAGGAACGCCAGATAGAACGTGGTGGTCCAGCCCTGCGATTGGGCGATGATGGTCGCCGCGAGCAACGCGAGGCAGATGATGGTGTAGACGGCTTTTCCGATGGTCTTCATGGCGGGCTCCTTTTTCTCCGTTGCCCTCGTCATGCGTCCCGGCGCGGCCGCACCGGCGTGCCGACGGCGCGCTCCAGGGTCCAGCCGCGGGAAAGCCTCACGTAGATGATGTTGGCCGGAATGCCGGTGCGCTCCGACCATTCGCGGACGGTCGGGCTTCTGTCCGGCTTCGGGCCGCGCCTTTTCCTCACCGGCGTGCCGACGGCGCGTTCCGGCGTCCAGCCGCGGTTCAGACGATTGGAGATGACGTTGGCCGGAATGCCGGTGCGCTCCGCCCACTCGCGTATGGTCAGCCTTTCGCCGCCGATGACGACCCCCCGACGTCCCGTCCCGCGCCTTTTCCTTATCGGCTCGGAGACGGCGCGCTCCGGGGTCCAGCCGATGGACAGCCTTGAGGAGATGACGGCGGTCGGAATGCCGGTGCGTTCGGACCATTCGTGGATGGCGAGCGTCTCGCCGCCCACGGTGACGGTCCTTGCCGTCCGCTTCGACCGTACGGGCCGGGATACCGCGTCCTCCGGCGTCCAGCCGAGCTTGATGCGCTTGCCGATGAGCGTGGCGGGCACGCCGTTCTCCTGTTCCCATTCGCCCGGCGTCAGCGTCCGCCCGAAGGCCGTCACGACCACCGACGCGGCCGCCGGACGGACCGGGACGAGCACCGCGTCCGGGGCCTCCCATCCGTGCTCCAGGCGCCAGACGAGCGTCTCGACGGTCATGCCGCGCCAACGGGCCCATTCCTCCACGGTGCGGGTGCGTCCGCGCACGGTCAGTTCCGTTCTCTTATCCATGATGCGATCCATGCGTCCGGGCGGCATAGCCGGAACGCATGGCCAATCTGATCATCGCCGGCGGAAAACGCCGCGAACGCTCCCGAACCCTGCTCCAGCGGCTTGAGGAAGGCGCGGGCCGCCGTTGGCTCGTCGCCGTGCCCTGCGGTCTGCCCCATGACATGCCGGACGGCATCCATGGCATCGGACTCAACGACCTGGACGGCGCGCTGGATGCCGTGGGGCGCGTGCGGTCCGGCGACACGCTCGCCGTCGAGTCGGTCGATTATTGGACCATGGGCGCCTCGGAGCCCATCCCGAACCCGGACGACAACCCGGATGTGGCCCGCTGGAACGCGATGGCCGCGGCGGCCGCCCGTAAGCGCGCCCGCTTCCGCCACGCCATGCAGTCGCTGCCCGACGGCGCGACGATCATGATGACGGCCTCCACGCTGGAGGCGGCGGAGCGGCTGCTCGGCGCGTTCCCCATGGGCGTCTCCCGCATCGGCTGCGAGCGGTTGGATTTGGACCGCCGTATCGCCTTCCGCCCCGGCATGGCCGCCTGAGACCCGGCGATCCGACAAAGCCCCCGGAAGACGGTCACGCTTCCGGGGGCTTTTTATTTCAGTCGACGTCATTGCCTGAGAATCGAATCCTTGGCGCCCCCCCTACGGCACGGTGTGGATCGGAACAACTATCCCCCAAAAAGACGAAAGTCCGTCAGAGGGGCCAAAGAATCGTTTTTAGGGGCGAAAGCCGGCCCGCGCGTCGGCTGGTGATGATGACGGGCGGAGGCGGATCGATTTCATCGGCGGGCGTTTTCGTCCGAAATCGGCGAAGATCCGTATGCACTTTCGGTTTTCGCGGGCCGAAGAGGCTCCGATGCCTACGGGCGGTAGGGCTGGAGCCCGATTCCATCGTCGGCCGTATGCGGTCGTATGCACCGTATGCAGTTCCCTTAAAAGGAAAAAGGCCGAAAAAGGTCCAACTCCCAAAAGAGGTGCATAAAGTGCATACGGCTTCTTTGATGCTCGCTCAGCCCTACTGCCAGGCCGATTCCTGCTTGCGGGCAAAAAGTGCATAATCAGTGTATACGGCTGCATACGAAGTGCATACGAACTGAATGATGTGATGAAAGTATGAAGATGTCCTCTGGAGTCGAAGAGGAGGACGTCTCCAGCCTTCCTCTTCTCCGCCTGCATCCATGTCCTTCAGGCCCGCTTTGGCCCGAAATTGATCGCCAATCGTTTTCAGGCGTTTTCGGAATTGTTTTCGGATGTCCGTCGTTTCACCGCGTCCTCCGTGGACGCATAAGAACGGACATGCTTCAATGGATTATCCTTGCGCTCGGCCTGTGCCTTTGCGCCAGAAGGCACTGGTTCGCCGGCCTGCTTCTCGTCCTCATCTCCGGCCGTTGGCTGGCCGCCGCGGTCGGCCTCCTGCTGCTGGCCCTGGCGGCCGCCGTCCTCATGGCCGCCTCCGACTCCACCCCATCGGACATTCGGATAGGGGAGCGGCCAATGGAGCCGCTCTCCGCGCCCCGCGGACCGGAGCCCGTGTCCTACGGCGTGGGCGACGCGGCGTTCGCCGCCTGGCTCGCCGCCCCCAACGTCCACGGCAGGCCGGCCGCGGGACTGGAGGCCACCGCCGTCGTCGACGGCATGGACAGGCGCAACGTGGCCGCCGGGGTGGCGGGGGAGGACTCCGTGGCCCGCATGCTCGCCTCCATGGGCATACGGGACGCGCACGTCTTCCTCTCCTGCCGGAACCCGGGGGACGCGACCGGCAAGGCCGACATCGACGTCGTGGTCGTGTCCGGCCGGACCGTCTGGCTTCTGGACGCCAAGCACTACCGCCCGGCCTCCCCGGACGCGTACCTGGTCCCGACGCCCGGCCTCGGTGCCATGCGCGGCGGCGGGGAGCTGCGGGCCTACGACTCCAACACGAACCTGAACGTGCCCGTCGGCTCGCTTGCGGGCGTCGCCCCGGTGAGGACCTACCACGCCAGCGGCAACATGGCCTGGGCGGCCGACTCCGTCCGCTCCGGACTGCCCGCCGGCCTCGACGTGAGGCCCGTCGTCCTGCTGTCCCGCACCACGGGCGGCGCGTACGGCGTCATGCGCGGAACCATGTTCCCCGGCGCCATCCCCGTCATGCAGGCCGACGCATGGGCCTCCGCATTCACGGACGCGCCCGCCGATCCGCGGGCCGTCGGATACTTCAGGAGGCTATTGAAGTCATGACCTGGGAGAGCGAGAGACGCGCCATATGCCGCGCCATGCTGGACGCGGCCGACAATGGGACTACGCACGCCGTGCACGTCTGCTGGACCGCCTACGACGGATTCGCCGACGCGGACGCACTGCTCGGCCTCGGCTCCGGCCGGTACATGGAGCTTCCACCCGACGAGCGCGAGCTCGCCCGCGAGAAGGTGACGGCGCTCGGCCGCGATTTGAAGACGGCCGCCGCCCGGCATGGCGGGCCGGAGCCGACGGAGGCGCGGCTGACCCGCGTTCACGGCGTCGGCCTCGAGCTGGACGTCCGCACAGGCCGGCCGGAATGGGCGGCGGACCCCGATGGTATGCCCGCCGACCTTTTTCTCGAATGGCGGGCCGGGCTGAAGACGACCCGCGCGGCCCGATGGGCGCGGCGGCACGCCGTGGCCGACGCGGACCCGCTGTGGGGGTCGTTCACGGAGACGGCCGACGTGCCGAAGTGGTTCGGACGGGACCTGTACGGGGAGCTGGACGCCGACACGCTGGCGCTGGCCGCCGCGTACGGCTGGGATGACCCGCGCGTCCGCGCCCGCCTGCACGACGCCGTGCGGGCCGCCGTTGAGGAGGATTAACCCATCCGCTCGCGCAGGACGCGGGCTTTATGTTCGGCCGACCAGTCGGACTTGAGGCGGAATGCCGCGCCCTTGGCGACGGCCGCGCCGTCGATGCGCCAGGGCTCGCACTTGCCCGACTTGTGGACGACGACGCCTTTGGCGTGGTCGTGGGCGATCCAGATGTCCATGCGGGATTCGTGCGCGCGCCCGCAGCGCAGGCCGTAGCGTCCATCAATGTCCTTTTTCAGTTCCTTGAGCCTCATGCGGTGGGGCTATGCGTGCGAAAGACCGCCGCCGGCCCCCCTTGGTTCGTGTGCGACGTCTCAGGCGTGGCGCCCCCGTGGAACTCGAATCATCCGAAGCGTGGATGGTCGCTCAGGGCATCACGGAAGAGGCGGGCCATCAAAACACGCCAGACGGCCCGCCAATATCCCAAGTCGGGATATTCCGACGATAGGGGGTCGATAGGGGGTTTTCGGCCGAAAAGCCGTATGCACCGCCGTATGCACTTTTCGATTTCACGGGCAGGAAGCGCCCCAATGCCTACAGGCAGTAGGGCTAAGGCCCGATTCGCGTCATCGCCGTATGCGGTTCTATGCACCGTATGCAGTTCCCTTAAAAGGAAAAAGGCCGAAAAAGGTCCAACTCCCAAAAGAGGTGCATAAAGTGCATACGGCTCTTCTGATGTTTGCTCAGCCCTACTCTTCATTGGCTTTTTGCTCGCGGACAAAAAGTGCATACGGACTGCATACGGCTGCATACGAAGTGCATACGGACTGAATAATGTGACAGAAGTGTAAAGAAAGGCTTGGATTGCCTATCGTCCGTCCTTATCCTTGGAGGGTGATTCCAGCCGTTGATAGGGGGCTGACAATTGCCTGTGGTCCAATTGGAACGCGGAGGGCGAGCCGTAGGACGTCGAATATCGAAGGCATTCCCGAATGGCCCACCGGGCGCATCCGCGCCACGGACGATGCAAGACCGGCCGGAAAAACGATTACATTTCCGAGGGCTTTTTATTTCGTCCGCCGTCACTGCCTGGAAAGCGAATCCCCGGCGGCCCCTGCGCCATGGCGCGGCTCCGGTGCAAAACGACTTCGCCCCAAAGCGCGAAAGCCCGTCAGGGGGGTCAAAGAATGGCATACAGGAGCAAAAGACGGCCTGCGCGTCGAGCGGAATCAAAGACGGGCGGAGGCGAATCGATTTCATCGGCGGGCGATTCCGACGAGAATCGGCCAAAATCCGTATGCACTTTTGATTTCGGCGGTCCGAAATCGATTGCCGATTGTTTTCGGCCGCTTTCGGAATTGTCTTTCAGCCTTCGGCCTTCAACGCGGCCTCCACCGGCTTGAGCCAATCGGACAGCCCCTTCGCCGCCCGGTCCGCCTTCGCGGCGGCCCTCGCCGGGTCCGCGGAGCAGGAGACGGCCGGAACCTCCGGCGGCCTCGTCGCCGACAACGGCACAAGACGGTCGAGATCATACGATTGGTCAAGCCTCGACACGGCGTCGTCCATGCGGCGGCGCGCTTTCATGGCCCGCGACTCCAGCGCCGACAGGCGTCCCAGCGCGTCCGAGCATTCCTTCACGGCGGCCCGCTCCGACTCCAGCGTCCTTGCCCGGGCGGAAAGG
>UMHV01055520.1_pt1 | contig 18043 bp, 11 predicted proteins | sample 1965621 | NCBI WGS metagenome assembly UMHV01 (sample SAMEA4836108, study PRJEB28245) | human gut metagenome | biome: gut microbiome; material: fecal sample | place: Denmark | collected 2008 | reverse complement strand
TCAATTCGTGGTCTGACTACCGTTGACCACCGCGTTTTTGCGAACGTAAATCACGCTGCATCGAACAAAAACAAGACAAAACCTGCCCTGTCGCAGTTGTCGGAGAACTACGACAGGGCGGTATAGACCGGCGTTGAAACGTAAAATTTATTGGTTCTGCACAGTTGAGCCCAAAACGAGAAAAAGCCCATTGTTGGTTGTCACAACAGGCTTTTCCGGCATTTCACAAGGCATTTGCACAGCAGTGGTCAAATGGTGGTCAAAAATCAGGGACACTCAACACGCAGTATCCCTGTGGAAAGATTTTACAGACGAAAGCGGTGCACCATTCCAGCAGATTTTGTCCTGATCATAGACTACACGGGTGGCCTCTTTCACAAATGCTTTTACTTCCGGGTAGGGACTTGGCCACGTCACATTGATTCGCCTGCAAGTCTGATAGGAGATGAGATAAAAGGCATCGCGCTCCGGGTCGCGATTGAAATAGCCTTGCGCATTTATGGAATACACATCATTTCAAGTAAGTAATTAATAGATTCATGACAGCTTCGTCAGAAAGTTCGTATCTCGGAGTACCGCCAAAACTAGGCAGGGGAGCAACACCAAAATCATGGACATACTATGCCGACCATGCTGGTCGGACAATTTATTTGATAGAATAAAAACAACTTCTGCACTTGGTGAAATCCTGAGAGCGACTGCCGCTTTACGATTAATTTAAGACGCGATTCAAAGACGACAGCAAAATCCCCGCTCGTCTTACCCCTCATACCCTTTTCCGTCGTACTTATCCCTCTCGGGGGTGCCCAGCAGCACATCGGCATACGGGCCGCCCAAGGCTTGCAGGCCGGCGGCGACCAGACCTGTGAAGCGCACGGCACCGAGGTACCGCAGGTGGGTGTTGTCCTCCTTGCCGTCGGGGTAGTTGGGGTAGAGGTTCGGGGCAAAGACCATGTACAGCTCGCGGCTGGCGGGCTCGCCCATCTCCTGCACCAGCTTAGCGGATGCGGCGCTCAAATCAATCAGCGGCAGGTCCTCGCGCGCGGCCAGCAGGCGCACAGCGTCGGGGTAAGCACCGTGGGTCGGAACCAAAGTGCCCCCCTCAAAGCGGCGGCGCACCAGCGGCGTGATGAGCACGGGCAGCGCGCCCTTGGCCTGCGCGGCGTGGGCGTAGGCCAGCAGGTTGGCGGCGAACTGATCAGGCGCGGCGTAGCGGGTGGGGTCCTCGGACTTTTCATCGTTGTGGCCGAACTGCATCAGCAGCAAATCGCCCGGGCACAGAGCCGCCTCCACCGGAGCCCACAGGCCCTCGTCGTAAAAACTCTTGGTGCTGCGACCATTGCGGGCATGGTCGTACACCGCAATGCCGGGGCGCACATACAGGTCCAAGACCTGCCCCATGCCGCACTGCGGCCACGTGGAAATATTATTGAACTGCACGGTGGAATCACCGATCCAAAAAATACGCGGTGTCATAAGCCAAAACTCCCTTTATTACATTATTATATCTACTATAGCGCGCGCCGCGCGCCAAAACAAGCGTTTCAGCCGCGGTAGAGCGTGCGTTTTGCCCAACCACCCACAAGGTCCACGGCGGGACCCATCAAAAGCATGATGCCAATCGTGACGGGCCCGACGCTGCCGCCCAAGACGAGCGTCAGCACGACCCACGCGGCGTCCCACGCCATGCGTACGGCGCGGAAGGGCAGATGGGGCAGCGCGTGGCCGCCAGTACAAAGGACATCGCGTCATAAGGCGCGGTGCCGAGGTCGGCAGTCATGTACAGCGACGCCGCCACGACGAAAACCGCAAGGGCGGCCACCATGAACACAAACCGCGCAGCCCCGCCTGTGGGAGCCGTGATGCCGTACAGGCGGAACACCCAGCCGAAGAAATCCGCCGTGTAGCCCACCAACACCATGTTGGCCAGTGTGCCAAGGCCGATGCGGTGCGGGTCCTGCCACAACACAAGGCAGAACATGACGGCGTTGATGAGCAGTTCGGCGCTGCCCAGCAGCCAGCCCATGCGGGCGGCAAACGCGAGGCAGGCCGTCGTGAATGGGTCGGTGCCGAGGTCGGCCAGCACAAGGGCGGCCACGGCAAAGCCCATAAACAGCACGCCCACCGTCATGACAGCGGCGCGGCGCAGGCGGTAAGCTCCGGCTGGTAAAAAGTCAGTAAAACTCATTTTTGGCATTTTTCGGCAGTCCTTCCCGTACAACAGTTTTTTATACTAACCATATCACGCTGCCGCGTGCCAACACAAGACACAGTATTTATAAATGCGAAATTGTTCCCCCTGCACTGGCGAGCGCGTTGACTTTTGGCAGTGAAAAATGGTATAGTACTAAAAAGGGAGTGTCGGAATGTTTGAAACAATTACAAAACATGTGCGGGAAAACTCTGTCGTGCGGTTCCTGCTCTCCCACCTGATCATTCTGCTGGCGGCGCTGCTGATTTGTGCGGTGGGATTCCGCAGCGCGTTCGTCATTGTGCGCAATGATGTGCTGGACAGCACAATGTTTGCCATGACGCAGGCCGTGTCCAGCGTGGACAACGGCCTGACGGAGCTGCGCACGCTGGGCATGCAGACCGCCCGCAGCGAGTCAATCTATCGGTTGGAAAATCTGCGCCACACCGACGATAACTACTACCAAAACATCATCCGCGCTATCAACGAGTACTACCAGCGGATGCTATACTACTCGCCCAACTGGGTGAACAATACCTTTATCTATTTAAACAGCATGGACCGCGTTATCTACAACCGCGCGGTCTATGCGCCGGACATTTTCAGCGGCTACCTGCTGGAATGGGGCGATGACGCCGCGCTGTGGCAGGCGGTCTGCACCGATGACAACCGCGCACCGTTTTTCTGCAAGCTGGGTGGGCAGGACATCTATTACGGCATCCCCAGCAGCCGCCTGATGAGCAGCAAGACCGGGACCGTGTTCTTCCGCATCGATTCGGACTGGTTGGAGGAAAAGTTCTCGTTTTTGGAGCAATACAACGGCTATTCGCTGTTTGTGCTGGACGATGACAACGGCGGGGTCTGCCTGTACAGCCACGATGACCTGAGTCTGGCCGACAGCCTGCCCGAAGACTGGCTGACCGCGCAGGGCACATGGAACAGCGGCAACGATTTGGTCCTGCACCTTGCGGGCAGTGACTCGCTGGGCTTGAGTTATCTGCTCGTTTTGCCGGAACAGCAGGCAATGCGGCAGCTGAATACCCTGCGCAACCAGATGCTTTTCCTGATTTTTGCCGCGGTCGTGCTGGGCACGGCGGTATCGCTCTACTTTTCGGTGCGGCGCGGGCGGCCCGTCAATGAGATCGCGCGCGCCTTGCAGGCGGCTGACGGCGCGGTGAACACCGATTTGAACCTTATCAGCAGCGCGGTCAGCCAGCTTGTGCAGGATAACACCCATCTGCTGCAGGAGCAGGCGGCCGACCGCCCCGCGCTGCAGACGGCATTTTACCACAACCTGCTCAAATCGAACTTTGTCTCCCGCCCGGAAATGGAGTATATGGCGCAGCGCGCGGGCATTGAACTGACAGATAAAACCTACTGCGCCGCCGTGCTGCGCCTATTCCCCGGTATTGATATTGACGCCATTGACGGCCAGACCGTGGAGGACGCCAAGGTGCTGCAGCAGGCCATCAGCGCCTATGTGGACGAGCTGTGCGTGCGCCCTGTGCACAACTACAAGCGCAATACCCTGGAAACCCTGTATATGTTTGAGATCCAGGACCAGGAAAAACTGCTGGGCGTGCTGCACCGCGTTGCGGCGTGGCTGCATGAGCAATACCATGTGGAAGCCCATTGGGGCGTTGGCACCCCCTGCGATGACCTGATGCAGTTCTGGAAAAGCGCCGAGGAAGCCGCAGCCGCCCAGCACGATGCGGACGGCGGAACAGCGGTGCAGGTGTACGGCAGCCAGCTTGGCGCCCGCGATGGCTATTACTTCCCCTATGTAGTGGAAGAGCGGCTGACCCAGAGCCTGAGCGCAGGCGATGCCAAAGCTGTGGAAGATGTGCTGAGCCTTTTGCAGACGGAAAACTTTGTGCGCCGCAGTTTGAACCGCAGCCGCATGCGCCAGCTGAACCGCCGCATTGTGGAAATCCTTTCCGCACAGACCGGCGTTATAGTGGAAGAAAACGCTGACCTGATGGCGCTGAACGAACTGGCGTTTGACTATAAAGGCGATTGCGAACCCTATTTTGAGCGGCTGAACACCCTGTGCCAGGCGCTGTGCAGCGAGGTGACCCAGCAAAAGAACGCCCGCCGCAGCGAAAACGTGAAAGCCATTGAGGAGTATATCCGCAAGAACTACCACAACCCGAATCTTGGCCTGGCCATGGTCAGTGCTGAATTCAATCTGTCGGAGGGGTATCTGTCTGCCATTTTCAAAAAGGAGACCGGCACCAACTTTGCCGAGTATCTGGAGCAGCTCCGCGTCAAGGCGGCCTGTGTTCTGCTGCAGGATGGCTGCAAGGTTTCGGATCTGCCGGAGCGGCTGGGGTACAACAGCATCCAGTCTTTCCGCCGTGCGTTCAAGCGCGTGATGGGGGTCAGCCCCAGCGAATACCGCGGGTAACACACCCATGGCGAGCGGTAGGGCGGCCGATCCCCCCGGCCGCCGAGAACAGCATGCTGCCGGAACGTATCCGGATCGTCGGGGACGCCGCCCCCTGCAGTGCAGAATGCACAGCGGCAGTAATAGCAAAGCAAAAGACATAGCATCGAATGATTTTGCAAAGGGAACGATTCTTCTCCACAAGAATCGTTCCCTTTTTCTTTTGGGGAACAGTTGCATAGAACAGGGCTTTTGCCCCTTATGCGGCGGATTTTGGTGTGGTATGATGCAGATACAGCAAGCGGAACGGACAAACCCGCTGCAGAGCAATCCACACCATGAGAGGAGAGAATTCATCCATGCCACTGAAAACCAAGTCGGCACCCAAGGAACACCTGGGGCTGACGACCAGGCAGAAAATGAAAAAGTACCGGGCGTTCTATATTATGTTCATCCCGCTTTTTCTCTGCCTGATCCTGTTCTCCTATTTGCCAATGTTCGGCATCCTGTACGCTTTCACGGATTATACCCCCTTCAAACCGGCCCAGTTCGTTGGACTGCAGAACTTCCAAAAGCTGTTCTCCCAGGCCGGCTTTTGGAAAGCGTTCTTCAACACCCTGCAGATCAGCATTACCAAGCTGGTGATTGATACGCTGGGCAGCATTGTGCTGGCGCTGCTGCTGGATGAGCTGCATTTCAAATGGTTCAAAAAGATCTCCCAGACCATCATCTACATCCCGCACTTTATGTCCTGGGTTGTTGTGGCTTCCATCTTTACCATGTTCCTCTCGCCGAAAAACGGCCTGATCAACGGCGTTATCACCGCTTTGGGCGGCGATTCCATCTATTTCCTCGCCAACGAAAAATGGTGGCGGCCCATCTTTTATATGATCGCTGTCTGGAAAGACATCGGCTGGGGCACCATCATCTACATTGCGGCGCTTTCCGGCGTGGATATGGAGCAGCATGAAGCCGCCGTTCTGGACGGTGCAACCCGCTTCCAGCGCGTGATCTACTTAACGCTGCCCGCCATTTCCGGCACCATTGTTACCGTCTTTATCCTGAACCTGGCCAAGGTTCTGAACCTGTTTGACCCGGTGTGGGTATTGCAGAACTCCATGGTCATCAACACCTCGGACGTTTTGGAAACCTATGTTTACCGCATGGGCATTTCCGGTTCGCAGTACGGTCTGTCCACCGCAGCAGGCTTGTTCAAATCCGTCATTTCTATCCTGCTGGTTGCCATCGGCAATAAGCTGAGCAAAAAGCTGACAGGCGAGGAGGTACTGTAATATGAACGGCATCAATTCCAAAGACCGTTTCTCTTTTGCCAAGGGCTACCGTGCCCGCACGATCTTTTTGATCTTTGATATCCTGCTGCTGGGCATCCTGATGTGCATGATGGTGCTGCCGCTGCTGAAAGTGATCGTTGATTCCATCGACCCCACCAGTTACGGCGTGCGCCTGTGGCCCCGCAAGATCGATTTTTCGGCTTATGAGATGATCCTGACCACCTCCAGCCTTTACCGCCCGTTTTTGGTCTCTGTGCTCACCACCGTTGTCGGTACCGTTACCGGCCTGTTCATCATCACGATGGGTGCTTATGTCCTGATCCAGAAAGATATGCCCGGCCATGTTCTGATGGGCCGCATGGTTCTGTTCACCATGATGTTCAGCGGCGGTATGATTCCCACCTACCTGACCATCAAGAACCTGGGGCTCATGAACAACATGCTGGCCGTTATCATTCCGTGCAGCGTTTCGGCTTACAACACCATTCTGATGCGCAGCTTCTTTGCCAGCATCCCGAACGAACTGTTTGAATCCGCCACCATTGACGGCTGCTCGCCCTTCGGCTGCTTCTGGCGCATCATGCTGCCGCTGTCCAAGCCTGCGCTGGCTTCCGTTGGCCTGTTCATCGCGGTCGGCCTGTGGAACGAGTATATGCACTTCATCCTTTACATCACCGACCCCAACTGGCAGAACTTCCAGGTCAAGGTCCGCTCCCTGATTCTGGAAGATGGCCTTTCCGGCACAGCCATCACACTATCGGCTGATATGTTAAAATCGGCAACGGTCGTTGTGGTCGTGCTGCCATTCCTGTTCATCTATCCCTTTATACAGAAATACTTCACCAAGGGCGTTACCCTGGGTGCTGTCAAGGGCTAAAAACTCGTACTTGCGGCGGAGTAATCCGCCAGGTAAAATAGAATTATATCAAACGGAGGAGAAAACCATGAAAAAACAGATTTCCATGCTGCTGGCCACGGCCTGCGCAGCCTCCCTGCTGGCCGCCTGCGGCGGCTCCGGCAGCACGGCGGCTTCCGCGTCTGCGGCCGATTCCACCGCTGCATCGTCCGAGGAGACGGCTGCCGACGCCGCTTCCCTCTACGAGAACGCGCAGAAGCCCGACAAGCTCGTCTGGTGGGTCCATGACGGCATGCACCAGGAAGATGGCTCCGAGCAGTGGATCGCCGACTTCGACGCCAAGACCGGCATCGACTTGGAGCTGGACTTCATCGACAATAACGAGTACACCAAGAAGCTCGAGCTGGCCTACGCTTCTGACACGGTTCCCGATACCTTTGACCTGAACGGCGAGACGCTGGGCAACTACGCCGCGCAGGGCGCTATCGCCGACCTGACCGACCTCGTCCACGAGAGCGGCCTGTATGACAAGGTCGACAAGAACCTGTGGGATGCCCTGACCGTCAACGGCAAGATTTACGGCGTCCCCCGCGAGACGCCTTCCGCTATCGTGACCTATGTCCGCAAGGACTGGCTGGACCGCCTCGGCATGGACGTGCCCACCACCTATGACGAGTTCATCGAGATGCTGACCCGCTTTAAGAACGAGATCCCGGAGTGCACCGCACCTTACACGGCCCCCGGCCTGAAGAGCACCCAGGCACTGCCTGAGTTCTACCAGGGCGCAACCGCTGACTATGTGAAAGTTGACGGCAAGTGGGTCGACGGCATGGCACAGGATAACATGCTGACCGCCCTGCAGAACCTGCAGGATGCTTACACCGCCGGCCTGATCGACCAGGAAGCCATCACCAACACCACCAGCTCCTGCCGTGATGAGTGGTACGCCGGTACCGTCGGCTGCTTCCCGTACTGGGGCGGCCTGTGGGGCGAGACGCTGACCGTCCGCCTGAAGCAGAATGTCCCCGACGCCGAAGTCATCGCTCTGCCTCCCATCGAGGGCGCTACCTATCTGTACAGCGCCCCCAGCGTGCAGGTTATTTCCTCCAAGCTCAGCGATGAGCAGGTTGCCTCTGTCTACAAGTATTTCATCGAGTACATGCACGACGGCGGCGAGGGTCAGGTTCTGTTCCAGAGCGGCGTTGAGGGCGTGCACTGGCAGCAGAGCGGCAACAATATTGACCCGCTGCCCACTATCTCCAAGCCTGCCGAGGCTTTCCGCAAGGCATGGATCACGCCTTGGCTGGCCCTCACCCCGATGACCGCCACCGATAAGAATGTCGAAGTTTCTCAGGAAGTCACCGATTCTCTGGCCGTTGTCTCTGCCAACGCGAAGAACATCTCCGTCTTCCCTGTGTCCGAGCAGCGCACGATGATTACCTCTGACCTGACCACCACCCGCGAGAACATCATCTCCCGCGTAGCCATGGGTCAGCTTACCCCGGAAGAAGGCATGGCCGAGTACAAGGCACAGGCCGAGACCCTGAACGTTGCACAGGCGTTGGAAGAAATGAACGCCAACGCATAACCTTACCATTCTCTAGTCCTTCTAAATACAAAGGAAAAGGGGCCGGGCGATTGCCCCGGCCCCTTTTCCTGTATCTGTGACCCGTTAAGATAAAGGAGCAAACCATGAAGATCACCTTGACCCAGTTCCGCCCCAATACCGCCGAAGCCGTCTGGACTGACTGTTTTGCCCAAGCCATTGCCGAACTGCACAAAGCGGGCGGCGGTGTGCTGACCGTACCGACAGGGGAGTATTCCACCGGCCCCATTGAGCTTTGCAGCAATATGGAGCTGCACCTGGAACCGGGCGCGGTCATCCGCTTTTTGAACGACCCTGCAGCCTTCCCTTTGCAGGAATGCCAGTACGAGGGGCGCATCTCCCACCGGCCCAAACCCTGCCTTTCCGCTTTCAATGCCGAGAACGTGGCCCTGACCGGCTCCGGTGTGCTGGATGGCTGCGGCGCACCGTGGTGGGCTGCCCAGCGCGCCCGCACCCTAGCCAATGGCCGCCCCTACCTGCTGCATTTTGAAAACGTCACCCACCTGCGCGTCTGCGGCGTGCAGCTGCGCAACAGCCCGGCGTGGACCGTCCATCCGCTGAACTGTGTGGATGTGCTGATCGAGGATGTCTCCATCTGCAACCCTTACAATTCTCCCAACACCGACGGCATCAACCCCGAAAGCTGCCGCGATGTGCGCATCCTGAACTGCCGCGTTGACGTTGGCGATGACTGCATCACACTGAAATCCGGCACCGAGGAAACGCCGAGCCCCGTACCCTGCGAGAACATCGTCATTGCAAACTGTCTGCTTGTGCACGGACACGGCGGCATAGTCATCGGCAGCGAGATGAGCGGCGGCGTGCGCAATGTCACGGTCACGAACTGTGTGTTCACGGGTACCGACCGCGGTTTGCGCGTCAAGACGCGCCGCCGCCGCGGCGGCTGTGTCGAGAATCTGCGCCTGTCGAATTTGGTAATGGAGCGCGTGTTCTGCCCGTTTGTTTTTAATATGTACTACAGCTGCGGCACGGCCGAAAAAGACCGCTGGGTGTGGGAAAAGACACCCTACCCCGTGGACGGCGGTACGCCCGCATTCCGCAACATCCGCATCAACGGCGTCACCGTCGTGGGGGCCACGGCATCGGCGGGTTTCTTCTACGGTCTGGCCGAAAGCCCTATCGATGGCCTGAGCCTGACGGACTGCCATATCGAGATGGCCCGCGGTGCGGCCCCCGAAAAGCCCGCCATGATGGGCAACTTGGAGCCGATGAGCGCGCGAGGGTTCTTCCTGCGCAACGCGAAAAACGTGGAATTTCACAACGTGACGCTAAAAAATGCAGACGGCGAAGCCTACGACACCGACGAGAGCGTCGACGGCGAGTTTTAACAGGAGAAAAGAATGAAACTGTACGATAACACGACTGAAAACGGCCAAAATTACAGAAACCCCGTGCTGTACATGGACTACAGCGACCCCGATGTCATCCGCGTGGGGGAGGATTACTACATGGTGGCGTCCAGCTTTACCTACCTGCCCGGTGTGCCACTGCTGCACAGCCGAGACCTCATCCACTGGGAACAGCTGGCGTGGTGCGTCGAAAAGCTGCCCTTTGCTCGCTACGACCTGCCCGCCCACGGCTGCGGCACGTGGGCCCCGGCCATCCGCTACCATGACGGCATGTTCTATGTCTTTATCCCGCTGCCCGACGAAGGCATTTTTGTCACAACTGCGAAAAATCCCGCAGGCCCGTGGAGTGAGCTGCACTGCATCAAGCAGGCCTGCGGCTGGATCGACCCCTGCCCGTTCTGGGACGACGACGGCAGCGCCTACATGGCCCACGCCTACGCCAAGAGCCGCTGTGGCATCAAGCACCGCATCGATGTCTGCCGCATGGCCCCAGACGCAAGCCGCCTGCTGGACGACGGGGTCGAGGTGTTCAACAACGAGCTGATGCACCCCACGATGGAAGGCCCGAAGTTTTATAAGCGCAACGGGTGGTACTACATCTTTGCGCCTGCGGGTGGCGTCGGCACGGGCTGGCAGGTGGCGCTCCGCTCTCGCAGCCCCCTCGGCCCCTATGAGCAGAAAATCGTTCTGCATCAGGGCAATGCCCGCACCAACGGCCCCCATCAGGGTGCGTGGATCGACACGCCCGCGGGCAAGGACTGGTTCTTCCACTTCCAAGACGACGGCGTCTATGGCCGCATCCTGCACCTGCAGCCCATGACATGGTGCGAGGATTGGCCGTTCATCGGCTTGGAGCAGAACGGTGACGGCATCGGCGAGCCGGTCGAGAGCTGGCCGCTGCCCCTGCCAGAGGTGAACGCCCCCTATGAGTTGACCGCGGATGACGACTTTTCCAAAGGTCTCGGCATCCAGTGGCAGTGGCAGGCAAACCCAAAGAAAGAATGGTACACCGCCGAAAACGGTGCACTGACGCTGCCCGTTCTGCCTTGCGCCCGCGGCGAAAGTCTGCTGTGGTACATGCCGAATGTGCTGACGCAGATGCCGCAGACCCGCGCGTTCACGATGCAGACGACCGTCACGCTGGCTGCCGACGGCAACGGCGACGAGGCGGGTATCGCGGTCATGGGGCACGATTACTCTGCACTGGCGCTGCACCGCGGCGCGGCGGGCAATGAGCTGGTGCTTTACCGCGGCAAAGTCACGGCCCGCACAGCCGAGGGCGTGGCCGAGGAAGAAGCCGTCCTGCGCCTGCCGTTTGCGGGCGACACCGCGACCCTGCGCCTTTATTTTGAGGACGGCGGCACCGTGCACTATGCCTGCGAGGTGAATGGGCAGGAGACACCGCTGGACGGCAGTTTCCCTGCCGCCAAGTCCACATGGTCCGGCGCAAAGCCTGCGCTGTTTGCCCGTAATACCGCTAACCGTGCGGGCGGGCAGGGCCGCTTTGGCGCTGTGAGCTTTGAATGTCTGTGAGGGAAGCGACGATGAATGAATACGCTGAATATTTTGCGCTGATACGCGAAAATGACTTTGAGGGTGCAAAAGCCTATCTGGCCGTCAACCCTGCCGCAGCCAATGCGCGGGACAATACGGGCGTACCCGCCGCGTTGCGCGCCATGCAGACCGGGGACGATGATTTCTGCCGCTGGATTATTGAGCAGAGCCTTTCCAAATTGAACGAGACTGACCCCGACGGGGCCACAGCTCTGCACTATGCCGCGGCCAAGGGAAGCCCGGAACTGCTGCGCTATCTTGTCGAGCGTGTCGGCTGGGACCCCCTGCGCGGCGACTGCAAGGGCCGCACGCCCTACGGCATCGCCCATGCGGCGAGAAACGCGGCGGGCGAAGCCTACTTTGCCGAGGCCGTCGGCGCAGCATGGGACGATTTGTACGCCAACCCCGTGCTGCCCGGGTTCCGCCCGGACCCGTCCATTGTGCGCGTGGGCGAGGACTACTACATGGTCAACTCGTCCTTCACATGGTTCCCGGCCATCCCCATCAGCCACAGCCGCGACCTTGTCCACTGGGAACCCGTCGGTCATGTGCTGACTGACCCCGAAAACGCGATGTTACAGGGCCTTGAGGGCGGCCACGGCTACTGGGCACCCGATATTTCTTATTATAATGGGCGTTTCTACGTCACGGCTACTCTGCGCCGCAACGACGACCATCCCCGCCCGCGCGCGCAGATCGTGACGAGTGCCCCCGCGCCCGAAGGCCCGTGGGACCCACCCGCCGTCATTGAGGAAAACGGCATCGATCCGTCGCTTTTTACGGACAGCGACGGCAAGCGCTACATGGTGCTGAACCGCGGCGCGCGTCTGCTGCCCCTGACGCCCGACGCCCGCGCGGCGACAGGCCCCGCCCGCCTTTTGTGGTACGGCGACATAAAGCGCGCTAGCGAGGGCCCGCACATTTTGCAAAAAGACGGGTGGTATTATATTATTTTGGCAGAGGGCGGCACCGGCATGACCCACCAAATCAGCGTCGGCCGCGCCCGCACGCTGGACGGCCCCTACGAGTCGTGCCCCTACGACCCGATTCTGCACCAGTACGACCCCAATGGTACTTTGCAAAAATCCGGCCACGGCGACTTGGTGGAGACACAAAACGGACAGTGGTACGCGGTTTACCTCTGCGCCCGCCCGCAGGACGGTTTCAGCCCGCTGGGCCGCGAGACCGCGCTGGACCCCGTGGAGTGGACCGCCGACGGCTGGCCCATCATCAACCGCCGCAAGGGGCCGTCCGCGCTGCAGCGCCGCCCCAACCTGCCGCGGTTCGTGCCCCACGCCGCCAGCCTTGACCCCGCCGATGCGCGCAGCCTTTGGGTCAGCCCGCGCCTGCCCGCCGATGCCGCATGGGACGGCTGCACGCTGAGCCTGCGCGGCGATGTGCGCGATTTGGACGACAAAGCAACAAAAGCGGGTATCTACACTCGCCAGACCGCCCTGCAATGCAGCTTCTCCGCACGGCTGGACACAGCCCTGCGCCCCGGCTGGCAGGCGGGTATCACAGGCTATTACGACGAAAAATCCTATTGCAAATTCGGCCTGCGCGGCACCGAAAACGGCACGCTGGCAGAGCTGACCGTCCGCAGCCCAGAAGGAAAGACGGTCGTGCGCAGTGCGCCCGCGGCCTGCGGCACCTTGCGCATGGAGGCCGACGGCCTGACGCGGCGGTTTTACCTCGATGACACAATGTTTGCCGAGCTGCCGCGGGCAGAATTCCTCGCCGATGAGGGTCGCGGCTGCCAAAAGCGCTTCACCGGCAGCATGATGGGATTGTATGCGGTCGGCGCGGATTTTACCGCAAAATTCGGCGAATTGTCAATGGAAAATTATACGCCTGATTGGGCACTTTGAGAGGAGGCTCCCTATGGAGCTTTGGTACACCCAACCTGCCGTGGATTGGAATGCGGCGCTGCCCGCGGGCAACGGACGTCTTGGCTGTATGCAGTTCGGCGGTGTCGCGCGCGAGCGGTTCCAACTGAATGAGGACAGCTTGTGGAGCGGCGGCCCTATGCACCGCCTGAACCCCGACGCCTCGGCCACGCTGCCCAAAGTCCAAGAACTGCTCCGCCAAGGCCGCCTGCCCGATGCCGAACGGCTCGCGCTGGATGGGCTGGCCTCGACCCCGTGCGGCATGCGTGCATACCAGCCTTTGGGTGATTTGACTTTGGATTTTGACGGCCTGCCTGCCGAAGCCGACGACTACTGCCGCGGCCTTGACTTGGACGCGGGCACGCTCTACGTCCGCTTCACCGTGGGCGGCGCGCACTACGCGCGGGAGGCGTTCGTCTCCTACCCGGATGGCGTGTTCGTCCTGCGGCTGACGACCGATGCGCCGCAGGGACTCTCCCTGCGCTGCCGCTTGGACCGCAAGCGCCGCGAAGAGACAGGACACTTGGACGATGCAACGATCTATTTCACGGGCGATTCCGACGGCATCGGCTTTGCTGCCGCGGTCCGCTTGGCCGAGCACGATGGCGGCACGGTGCGGGCTGTCGGCGATACGCTGCTTTTGCGCGGCGCGAAGTCGGCAACCTTCCTGCTGGCTGCCGCCACGACCTACCGTGAGGCCGAACCCCTGCAGGCCGTCACCGCCTGCCTTGTTGCCGCGGCCAAACGGGGGTATATGGTTCTTAAAGAACGCTATACCGAAGATATTTGCAAAAACTTCCACGCCTGCTGCCTCACCCTTGCCACAGACCCCTCCTTGGAGGCCTTGCCCACCGACGAACGCCTGAGGCGCGCCGCCGCACAGCCCGACCCAGGGCTGGACGCGCTGTACTTCCAATACGGGCGGTGGCTGCTGTTTGCGGCCAGCCGCCCGGGCAGCCTGCCCGCCAATTTGCAGGGCGTCTGGAACGACTCGTTCTTCCCACCGTGGGACTCCAAGTATACGATCAACATCAACACCGAGATGAACTACTGGCCCGCCAACATCTGTGGTTTGGCGCAAAGCGAGGAACCGCTGTTTGACCTGCTGGCCCGCATGGTGCCCAACGGCCAACGCACCGCGCGGGAGCTGTATCACTGCCGCGGCTTCGTCGCCCACCATAACACCGATCTGTGGGGCGACACCGACCCGCAGGACCGCTACATTCCCGCGTCCTTCTGGCCGATGGGTGCAGCGTGGCTCTGCACCCACATCTGGCGGCATTATCTTTACAGCGGTGATATGCAGTTTTTGCGTGCGCAGTTCCCGATGCTAGAGCAGGCCGTGCTCTTCTTCACCGACTTTTTGGAGCAGGACGCCGCCGGCTATTACGTGACGAACCCTTCGGTTTCGCCGGAGAACACCTACATCCTGCCCGACGGCGTGCGCGGGCATCTCTGCATCGGTCCCACGATGGACCGCCAGATTTTGCGCGAGCTGTTCGCGGGCTACCTTGCCGCAGCGGCCAAGCTTTCCGTCACGAATGAGACGACCTGCGCCGCGGCTGCCATCCTGCCCAGACTGCGCCCGACGCAGATCGGCAGCGACGGACGCTTACTCGAATGGGGCGGCGAGTACGGCGAGGCCGAACCCGGCCACCGCCATATCAGCCACTTGTATGGTCTGGCTCCGGGCAATGAGATCAGCACCCTTGCTACGCCGGAACTTGCCGCCGCAGCGCGCAAAACACTGGAATACCGCCTTGCCCACGGCGGTGGCTACACAGGTTGGAGCCGCGCGTGGATCACGCTGTTTTGGGCGCGGCTGGGGGAGGGGAGCAAGGTCGAAGAAAACCTGCGCGCCCTCTACGCCAACTCTACCTTCCCGAATCTGATGGACAACCACCCGAGCAAGCGCGGCCCTGTGTTTCAAATCGACGGCAACTATGGCACGACCGCCGCTATGGCGGAATGCCTTGCCCAAGTCAGCTATGACGGCGTCAACCCGCAGGCCGTGTCCCTGCTGCCTGCACTGCCGCCCAACTGGCAAAGCGGCGCGGTGCAGGGCCTCTGCCTGCCGGGCGGCGCATGCCTTGACCTCGTATGGGAAAACGGCACTTTGCAGACCGCGGCCCTGCACGCCGCGGCTCCGTGGAAAATGCGCCTGCACTGCGCGGGCGCGGAGGCTGAAATCGAGCTTTCGGCAAGGCAGAGCGTAACCCTGAACGCCGCCCTGCAGCCCATACATTAAAAAACGGAGGGAAAAATGAACGACTATACGGCAGAAACCGGCAACTCCCGCAACCTGCGCCGCGGTGCCCACCAGCTTTTAGAGCTGTACCGCGGCCATTGGGGCCAGCTGTTTTGGGCGGCGTTCTGGTTTACTGTCAAACATTCTCCGGCGTGGGTCACGCCGATCGTCATTGCCAACATCATTAACATTGTCACCGATCCGGAGCATCATAATCTGACGCAGTTCTGGCTCAACCTCATCGTCGGCAGCGTGTTTATTGCGCAGAACGTCCTGACGGCGTGGCTGCACACCCGCGCCAGCTCGGGCCTGACCCGTGGGGTGGAAATGGAACTGCGCGGCGCAATGGTGCATAAATTGCAGCGCCTGTCCATCCAGTACCACACGCAGGCCCAGACCGGGCGGCTGCTGTCCAAAATCATGCGCGACGTCGAAAATGTCGAGCAGATGATGCAGTCCTGTTTCAGCTCCATCGTGCCGCTCGTCACCAGCGTGACCGTGGCGGTAGTCGTCACGGCGCTGAACGACCCGCGCGTGCTGTGGCTCTATCTGTTCGCGGTACCCGTGGCGGGCATCACGGTGGGCGTGTTCCGCCAGCCTATCCGCAAATCGAACCGCCGTTTCCGCCGCGAGATGGAGCGCACGCAGGCCGCCGTCAGTGAGATGCTCGAAATGGTCCCCGTCACCCGCGCTTACGGCTTGTCCGAAGAGGAGGCCGACCGCATGGATGCCCTGCTGGGAGGCGTGCGCGACTCGGGATTTCGGCTCGACACGACGAACTCGCTGTTCGGCGCGACAAGCTGGGTCGTGTTCCAGCTGTTCCAGATGATTTGCCTGGGCTTCACGGGTCTGCTGGCGTGGAACAAGGTCATCACAGCGGGCGAGGTCGTGCTGTACCAGAATTATTTCGGACAGATCGTCACGGCCGTGTCGGGCGTCGTCAACCTGTTCCCGGCGCTGGCCCGCGGCATGGAGTCGCTGAACAGCATCAACGAGATCATGGCCTCCGGCGACGAGGAGCAGAGCGGCACGACGCCCGCCCCTGTGCCGCTGCGCGGCGCGGTGCGGTTTGAACACGTGGCCTACCGCTACCCCGACGCCGAGTGCTCCGTGCTGACGGATTTTGACTTGGCCGTCCCCGCGGGCAGCAGCGTGGCCTTTGTCGGCCCCAGCGGCGCGGGAAAATCGACGCTGCTGAGCCTCCTCATGGGCTTCTGCCGCCCCGATGCAGGTCGTATTTTGGTGGATGACATCGACCTGCGCGACATGGATTTGAAGAGCTACCGCAGCCAGATTGCTGTTGTACCGCAGAATACGATTTTGTTTTCGGGCACATTGCGGGATAACATTGCCTACGCCGCACCCGACGCCACGGACGAAGAGATTCTCGCGGTCATTGATGAAATCGGCCTGCGAGATATGGTTGACCGCCTGCCGAAGGGCATTTACACGAACTTAGTCGAGCACGGCGGCAACTTCTCGGGCGGGCAGCGCCAGCGCATTGCGATTGCGCGGGCCCTCATCCGCCGCCCGCGGCTCATCATCTTTGACGAGGCCACCAGCGCCCTCGACTCCGAGACGGAGCGCCTTGTCGCCGACGCCACCGCCCGCCTGATGGGCCGTTGCACGACCTTCCTTGTTGCGCACCGTCTCTCCACTATCCAAACCGCCGACCTCATCGCCGTGGTCGAACACGGCCGTATCACCGAACAAGGTGGCTACGAAGAACTTATGACAAAGAAAGGCCGGTTCTACGACCTGAAGATATTGCAGAAATAGTGTGCCCGCTATATTATAAAAGCAGCATTACCAGCAGGTATTGATTTAATAAGTTGTTTGTTGTAACACGACTTTGGTTTAGACCATCAACAAGCTCGAAAGCAACGATGAGAACGGTCTAAACGGTTTCGGCCGCGACATTGCGTACTGTGTCGATCATATCATCGGCAACAACGGCATGGAAAATGGTATGAAGCCAGAGGAGACTGTACAGAAGTATGTGACCTTGGAGGAATATTCTGACAGCTATAAATAAGAGTGACAGGCTTTCCCTGTACGAACGTCGCAGACAGCTGATTGCGGTTTTATATGAACGGCAGAACGATACCATTGGTAATCTTGCTTTTGAATTTTCTGTGAGCTCACATACCATCCGAAATGATATTCGGGTGCTTGAATTAGAATATCCAATCTATACAAGGATGGGAGCAGGTGGTGGTGTGTTCATTCTGGATTCGAGTCGCTTGCAGCAGCGATGGCTGACGGTACGCCAGCGGGAACTGCTGATGGATGTGTGCAGCGTTTTGGATGATGAACAAGCCCTGCTTATGAGATCCATCATTGGCGGGTTATCGCCTTGAATTATGAATGGCGTGTAAACAATTAGCACTTGCCATTGACAGACTGCTAATTGTTGGCGTATATTAAACTTACGGATTTACTCCGTACCAGCACCTTTACAACTGAATACACAGCATAACAGGTACTTTACTCTCTCGGTGGGGCGCACAGCAAGGTCAAGGCAGACCCTAACCCACGGCAGGGAGAGAACATAATGATACTCCAGATGCCCCACAGTTTCAGATGGGGTGACCGCGCAGGGGTTGGAATCAGTAAGATCCTTGCAGAGTCAGTGTACGGTCGTCGTCAGCGGC
>UMHV01028112.1_pt1 | contig 18330 bp, 17 predicted proteins | sample 1965621 | NCBI WGS metagenome assembly UMHV01 (sample SAMEA4836108, study PRJEB28245) | human gut metagenome | biome: gut microbiome; material: fecal sample | place: Denmark | collected 2008 | reverse complement strand
ATTATTTTATATTAGTTAAAAATATAATCATGTCTGACTACCAAATAAGATTCTGTTCTATATTTTTGGAACCAGGATATTTGGGAACCATGTTGTCATTTTTATTATATGTTGGTAGATTTGATTTTAAGAAAAGCTACAATGTCGTATTTCTGTTAGCATTGATTTTAACACTGTCCCTAGCGGGATTTGTAATAACAGCCTTGGCTTGGGTATTGATAAAATTACAAGAAGGAAAATCTATCAAACGTTTGTTTCAGATAGTATGCGTTCTTGGTATTGTATATTATGGAGGAATTAACTATAATGGTGGAAACAATATTTTAAATGAACAAATCTTATCTCGACTTCAGTATGATAAAGATAAAGGAATCTCTGGAAATAATAGAGCTTCTCATATGGCAGAGGCTTATTTTGATTATTATATGCATACTGGAGAAATTTTGTTTGGTGTTGGTCAACAACAAGTTCGTAAAATTAACGGCGGTGGAACTGGTGGCGTAGATTTTAATGATCAGATAAGAGGAGCTGGCTATATGATATTTTTTATAACAAATGGCATAATTGAGGCGGTCATTATATTCTTCGGTTATCTAATGTTTGTCTTGAAAACTGATAGAAAATATGGTTATGGCTTTTTGTTGCTGATTGTTATAACCTTTGTTCAGGCTGCTTATCCTTTATCACCTTCATGGTTGATACCTTTTATTTTTGGTTGTATTTTAAACTCGGGAAAAAATGAAAATCGGAATATTGACATTTCATCGTGCTCATAATTATGGTGCTGTCCTACAGTGTTATGCTCTTCAAGAAGCTCTTAGAATGTTTGGTTATGATGTGAGCGTCATTGATTATAGACAGCCAGCTTTGGAAATAGCATATAAAAAATGGAATTTTATTACTATTTTAAGAAACTTTGTTCATCCTAAAATGATGTTAGACTATGTACATTATTTTCTAAAGCGTAATAACGAGATAAAATTGTTTTCTAAGTTTTCTAAATACTTGAATTTAACAGAGGCTTGTGATCGGGCTAATATTCCGACATACTTTGATGCTTATATTATCGGAAGTGATCAGGTATGGGTTCCACGTTGGACTGGTGGAAAAATGGATGATGTTTATGCAGGCTTTTTTAAGCATAACAAGACAAGTTTTATTTTTTCATATGCAATAAGTTTAAATCAGAATTCCATTGCACAAGTTCCTATTGATAAATGGAAAAGTATAGTCGAGAATTTTGAAGTGTTATCTTTTCGAGAATCAAAAATAGCTTTGAAAATATCTCAGCTAACTCAAAGTGCGGTTCGGGTGGATTTAGATCCAACTCTTCTGTTGAGTAAAGAAAAATGGGATTCCATTACCAATAATAAATGGGAAGGAAAGCGTTATCTTTTGATTTATCATCTCCCAGGCCGATATGGAGGTATGACAGAGAATTCATTTAATGATAAAGCCTTGCAAATTGCAAAGTCGATGAATTGTGAAGTGATTTCCTTGTTTCCAATGAGATTTGCTGTTAATGATTTTGTTTCATTGTTTAAATATGCACAAGGTATAATTACTACGTCTTTTCATGCAACAGTTTTTTCTCTTATCTATGAGAAACCTTTAATGTCTGTAGTCTTGAATGATGGATATGACAATCGGTATGTTGAGCTATTAGATGCAATTGGAGCTTCGGCTGCGCTTGTTGATAAGAATTTTAACAATGGTATATTTCCTAAAATAGATTATAAAAAAGTATCTATGCAACGGAAAAAATTAGCTTATCCATCGTTGGATTATTTAAAAAATATAAAACACTTATATAAGCAATGAAAATACTTTATATTTGCCATATGACTGATTTGAGTGGTGGTACAAAGGCTTTACTAAATCTGATAGATATAGTGTCTAAAGATAATCAAGTCTATTTGCTATTGCCATCTAATAGAGGTTGGCTAGTGGAACAACTGACAAAACGAAATGTAAAGATCTTTACAGCAAAGTATCTTCTTATGTGGTATTCGTTCCATTTGTCTGGCTTTCTAACAAAAGGGACGATTAAAAATATTTATTATTATTTTCGTTTTAAAAAATCAGCAGAAAGATATGTTTACCATTTATTACAAAAAATTTCGCCTGATATAGTTCATTGTAATGTTGGCCCTTTAGACATATCTTTAACACCATGTTTACAGCTAAATATTCCTCATGTTTGGCATTTGCGAGAGTATCAAGATAAGGATTTCGGTTGTAGGATGATATATGGGAAAAAGCATTTTATCAATCGTTTGCATACTAATGGTAATTTTAATATAGCTATCACTAATGGGGTTTTTGAGCATTTCCAACTTCGTCCGTGCGATAGAGTTATCTATGATGGACCTATTGATGCAGCACGTTTATCAACAAATGAAGATAGACAGAAGATAGTTTTGTTTGTCGGAAACTTTTTACGGGCAAAGCAACCTGATATGGCTATTCGTGCATTTTTATTATTTCATAAATCTTTTCCTGATTATCAAATGTATTTAGTCGGTGGCTGGAATGATACCGATTATGTTATGGAGTGTAAACATTTGATTAGTAATAATCATGCTGACACATTTATAAAATTATTGGGACGAAGAACAGATGTTTATGATTTAATGGGAATTTCAAAAATATTAGTTGTTCCTAGTATGTTTGAAGGATTTGGCTTTATAACTGCGGAAGGTATGGCGAACGGTTGTGCAGTTATTGGAAGAGATACCGCTGGTACTAAAGAACAATTTGATTTAGGCTTAAAAGAAATTGGATCTGAAATTGCCTATCGCTTCAATACGTTTGAGGAACTTGTAAATTGCCTTAAAAAAGCAGCAGTTGAAAATACTCAACTAATGCGAAGCAATGCTAAAAAAGTTGTTCTAGATAATTATACGATGGAGGTGCATGCAAGAAATGTTATGGACTTTTATCATCAAATATTAGAAAGTTACCATGCGCGAAAATAGAATAACCATAGCCAAGGCTATCGCCATTATATTGATGGTGATATGCCATGCCGGATTCGGCTCCGTCTTCCATCAAGGAGTGGTTTTCATCAATATGTTCCATATGCCGCTGTTCTTCTTTGTCAGCGGATATTGCTTCAAGGAAAAATATCTGAGCGACGGCAGAAAATATTCCGTGAATAAAATCAAGGGACTTTACGTGCCGTTTGTCAAATGGTCGTTGTTGTTCCTCGTCTTGCACAATTTGTTCTTTTATGCTAACATATATAGTGATGTGTATGGATGGAAGGGTAGCGTGTCACATCTTTATGGTATCAAGGAGTCCTTGTTCTGTGCGGCGAAGATTGTGATTGCCATGAACGAGACCGAGCAGTTGTTGGGTGGATATTGGTTTATCAAGGAACTCTTCATCGGTGCTTTCGTGTCGCTTTTGGTATTTAAATTTGTAAAGAACCTGTATTTCGGGGGGGGCGTTTTGCTCTTACTTGCCATTGGGCTTTCATTTACCGATTTTGAAGTGCCGTTCTTTCATATATGCTCACGCAGCTTTCTCGCATCCTTCTTTATTGTAATGGGACGATGCTATAAGCTATGGGGCTTCAAGACGGATGCTTGGTATCATACATTGACGTTTGCGATTTGTGTAGTTATTGGAAGCTTCTGGTTCGGAACTTCCATGTTGGTATATACGACATTGCAAATCATCCCTTATTCCTGTTGTGCTATCATGGGCACGATCATGATGTTGAACATCAGTCATGCTATAGCGCAAAGGGACAACCTTGTTACGTCATTGTTACTGTTTATAGGTGACCATACCTTGGAAGTCCTTACGTGGCACTTTCTTTCCTTTAAGTTGGTGTCGTTGCTGATAGTACTCATCTATGGGCTTCCGGTAGCGATGGTTTCGCAGTTCCCTATTATCAGCGATTACGCATCATCGTTTTGGGGGCTCTATTCGATTGTGGGAGTTGGTGTGCCTATAGGTATCTTATACTTAAAGAAAAAATATAAAAGTTAAATTAAAATGAAAACTATATTGGCTATTCTTGCAGTTTTGGTCTTCTTGCTCTATGCCAAATGGATATTCTGTGTTTTATATTATCCATTAATGGCTATGGGGGCTGTAGGACAAAATGCTAGCAATCGCAAACTAGCTTATATTTTGCGATTTCCAATGAGGGTTGTAGAACATTTTTTGAGATCTGGGGGGGTAGATTTGTCCTATTCCAGATAGGGATGATACCTTCTGTTCACTTACGTACATGGCTGTATAAAGGACTGGGCGTAAAGATGGGGAAGAATGTCACGATTCACTTTCGTACCGAAATGAGGTGCCCTGAGCGATTGCCTCTTGGGGATGGTACGATTATTGGTGACAATGCTATACTCGATGCTCGTCGTGGATTGACCATGGGTAGAAATGTCAATCTCTCTAGTAATGTTTCTATTTATACTCTTCAGCATGACCATCGGAATCCTGATTTTAATTGTCCTCCTGAAGATGAGGTGAAATTTTCAGTTGAAATTGATGATAGGGTTTGGTTGGGCTCTAATGTTATTGTTCTTCCTGGAGTGCATATTGGTGAAGGTGCTGTTTGTTGTGCTGGCTGTGTTGTGACGAAGGATGTGGAGCCCTACGCTGTTGTTGCTGGTATTCCGGCCAAGAAGGTAAGTGAGAGACCACGAAATCTAACTTATGAGTTTAAAGGAAAATCATGTAGGTTTTATTGATTCTATAAATTATGGCAAAACAAAATAACTTGGCAATAGTTATCCCGGCCTATAAATCCACATTTCTTGCAGCTGCCTTGGATTCCATTGCAGCTCAAACTTGTCAGGACTTCACCCTTTATATTGGCGATGACTGTAGTCCTAACAATTTGGAGGATATTGTGGATAGGTATAGGGATAAAATCAACTTAGTGTATAAACGCTTTGATGCAAATCTTGGTAGTAAGGATCTTGTAGCTCAATGGGAACGTTGTATTGATATGACCCAAGGAGAGGAATGGCTTTGGCTCTTCTCTGATGATGATGTAATGGAGAATAATTGTGTGGAGGAGTTCTATAAGACCATTCAGACTAAGCCTAAGGCAGGATTGGTGCATTTCAATGTCATGCGGTTGGATGATGCTACCGGCGAAGTTTCTTCTCTTCCTGAGTTCCCTAAGTTTTGTTCGTCAAAGTTCTATTTAGACGAGAAACTGAAGGGCAATTTAATTAGTTTTGTGGTAGAGTTCATTGTACGTAGAGATGTGTTTTTTGACAATGGAAGATTTCAAAACTTTGATTTGGCTTGGGGGAGTGACTTTATCAGTTGGGTGAAATTCTCGGATGCAGCTGGCGGTATTGATACCTGTGAGAAAGCCAAAGTGCTGTGGAGAAAGAGTAATGAAAATATTTCGCCAGACAAATCTGTGCCAATTTTGATAAGGAAGATTCATTCACTAACTGATAATGCCAAGTGGCTTTCCGAGTTTGCTACAAAACAAGGTTATGGCAACAAGTGGTTTTATACAAAGTATCCGCTTGGAGAAATTAGGAGAAATAAGGTTCTGCTTACTAAAGAGCAGAAAACAGAATTACTGGAGAATTATCGTACAAAGATTCATCCTTCCTTCTGGGTGAGGATGGTTATGTTTATATTACATTTTATTTAATTTTGAATTATGATACCAAAGATTATACATTACGTTTGGTTAGGTGGGGGGGGCGAAGACTCCTAGTGTTAAACGTTGCATTGCAAGTTGGAAAAAGGCTATGCCTGATTACCAAATCAAGGAATGGAATGAAAGTAACTTCGATTTAGATTCTGTCGTATGGACGAAAGAGGCGATTCAGAAAAAGAAGTGGTCATTGGCATCGGATTATATCCGCCATTATGCCATTTACACAGAAGGTGGCATTTATATGGATACCGATGTGATGGTATATAAAAGTTTCGATGAGTTCCTGAACTTTTCTTTTTTTACTTCCGTAGAAAATCATCCAACTTCTTTTGAAGTGGATGGAATGAAAATGGTTGACGAAAATGGTTATCCTAAGGATGTGACCAAGGGAATATCGGGAATGGGATTGCTAGCAGCTTTGTATGGGGCGGAGAAAGGAAATCCTTTTATCAAGGAGTGTCTTGATTATTTTGGATGCCGTCATTTCATTAACCCTGATGGCTCTTTGTATGAGGATGAAATCAATCCAGGTATTATGGCTAAGCTTCTAGTTAAGCATGGTTTTCGCTATGTTGATAAGAAACAGGCGCTAAATGGAAATATGATGATATATCCGTCCAATGTTTTTGCGGGTGATTCACTGACAAGGGACAAGGATTCTTATGCAATGCATTTTATGGATAATTCTTGGAAGGAGAAGAACTTCAAGTGGTGGCTGAAAGACTATGTCAAAGCTATGATCCCTTGGTTATTTAGGAAATAAAGTTATTGTAACTAATGATAAAATATAAAAAATATGAGCATCTTTTCTAAAATGGGGGGGGTGATTCGACTAGTCGAATCACAGTTTTTTTTACTGAAGTTGAGAAGAGCTTCTGCTCATGAAAGAGCAGAGTTGATGAGAAATCAATTTTACTTTCTTGGCAAGAATGTAGAATTATACACATTGTCTTTTGGTACAGAGCCTTATCTGATAAGCATTCATGATAATGTGATTTGTGCTCATGATGTGGATTTTGTTAACCATGATGTAAGTGTGTTTAATGCTGCCCAGTATTTAGGTCTAAGCCGAGGTGATATAGATAAGGTTGGAAGTATAGAACTTTTTGAAAATTGCTTTGTGGGAGCGAGAACAATCTTGATGCCTAATAGCTCTGTTGGAAAGAATTCCATCGTGGCTGCAGGCAGTATTGTAACGAAACACATTCCTGATAATGAAGTTTGGGGCGGTGTCCCAGCTAAGTTTATCATGAAGGTGGAAGATTACTTTGCAAAGATTCAAATACAATCAGAAAAGTATCCATGGATGCCTTTAGAGAAGAAGAATAAAATGAGTGAGAGTGAGCTAATTCGGGCTCGCCAACAATATTTTTTTGAGAAATGATATACAATGACTTGTAAATTCATAGAACTGCATGATAGTGATAATGAACCGATATTGATAAATCCTTCTTGGATTGCTTGTATCGAAAAGAATGAAGATGAAGGATGTTCGGTCAGATTAGGTGTTTCTTCAGATGGCGGAATAGCTTATTCTAAGTATGTTATTGAAAGTTATGAAACAATCAAGAATCTGTTATGCTAAACTCTGACGATAATTATATCCCTGTTGATGATGCAATGCAGCGATTTGAGGATCATCTCCTTTCTCATGATAGGGTGGTACTTTCTGCCAAGTTTGGTGACGGTAAGACCTTTTTCTTGAATAAATTCAAGGAGAAATGTAAGATGGATGAAGAATCGCCATTCGTGTTTATAACGCTCTATCCTGTCAATTACCAAGTACTAGGGAATAAGGACATCTTTGAACTCATTAAGCATGATGTGCTTTTGCAGATACTTCAAGCTGGTATCATTGATGTTAAGTATGAGATAACAGATAGGATGGCTTTTGAGTTTTATGTTCAAAGCCATTTCTGTACAGTAGGAGAGTCTTTCTTTGCGATGCTGAAGTCGTGTGGTGCTGACGATATGGTGACCAAAGGCTTCTTGACTGCTTTCAAATCTGTTAAATGGCTCAAAAGTTTGAAAGATAAGGTTGGTGAGTATAAGAGAAAAGTAGACCAGACTGCGTTTTTGGATGATTATCTATCCACATTTGATGAAAACACAGTTTACGAGAATGATATACTCACTAAGATTATTCGTGATAATATAAAAGATTATCAAGAGAAAAATGGAAAGCGAGTAGTTCTGGTGATAGAGGATATGGATAGGCTTGATCCTGCACATCTCTTTCGTATCATGAATGTCTTTTCTGCTCACATGGATTATGGCTATCGCAGTATGCAGCCAATCGACAGTTCGCTCGTTGGCAACAAATTTGGGGTAAGTAATGTCGTATTTGTGATGCATGAGAAAAATACTGAGGCACTATTTCATCATTTTTATGGAGAATGTGCTGATTATGATGGTTATATGTCCAAATTCTATAACAAGGACATTTTCCGATTTTCTTTAGCAGAAGAAAAGGAAAATTACGCTTTGGCACTTATTTCTCAAGAAACCGGATTAGGAGAGGAACGTATCAAAGAGTATTTTGATAAGGGATTCTTTATTACTAAGACTATGCGTCAGATTTGTTACGCATTAGATAAGGTTGAAGAGCAATTTCAATCTATAAGGATTAAGGAGAATATAAGGCCAAATCCTCAAATTCTGAAACTTATTGTTATATCCAAAAGATTAGGCGTTAGCAGTGATAAAATAATTTCTGTACTTGTCAAGCATTTCAAAGACTTGGATAGATTTTATGTAGATAGACTCCTTCCTTTAATTGTTCAAAATCCCAAAACAGGAGAATTGGGGCAAGTTCATGTAATAAATAGACAACACGGAGACTGCTTTATTGCTGTTACAGATATTCATAATGATGGAATGTGCAATCCTTCTATAATGACAGCTTATGCTGTATCAAATAGTGACAAAGAAATAAAGCAAAAGACAACGAATATGTTGCATTTGTTAGGTTATTAAAAATGCGCTGTTGTTTACGAGCATATTGATCCTATTATAAGAATAGAAAATAATAGTTTTAAATAAGTATTTTTACGAATATGAAACGAACATTGATAGTGGCAACGACCTCATACGCAGGTATGGGGCCGTATGTGAGCGAGATTGTGAATACATTTTCCCCAGAAGATGATGTCTGGTATTTCTTCCACGACTATGAGGATGACTTCTTCAAGAAGAATGTGAAGAAAGAACTGCATGGGAAAAGCGTGTTCTATAAACAGGCAAATTCGGCTTTCAACAAGCTGAAAAATCTGCTTTTCAATTTTTCAGGCTACGATTGGTTGATTCTGGGCTTATGTAGGGAACGGAAGATAGAACTTGTTCATTATATCAATGATATTCCGCCCATCAAGATACAGAGAAGATTGGAAAGTCAAGGTATAACGGTTCTTTCAACCGTGCATGACCTGCAACCTCATGAGGCAAAGAAGGCATGGTATAAGATGTTGCGCCAGAACATCATGTATAAGCGATTGAATGAGAACTTGCAAGTGGCGAAGTATCTTGTTACCAATAGTCTGGAGCAGTTTCGTAACTTGAAGAACCAATATCCTGACAAGGAGATTACTTTTCATTCGTTTCCTTCGTTAGTGACCAAAGAGATCGTGGATGGACATGATGAGCCAGAAGAATTGAAGAGTTTGAGCAAGCCTTACATTCTTTTCTTCGGCCGAATAGAGGAATACAAGGGCATCCATCTTTTGTACCAGGCTTTTGTGGAAAGTGCAGAACTGCATGATAATTATACCTTGGTCGTTGCAGGTAGCGGTCAGCTGGGGTTTGAACGTATTGCTAATGAAAAGAATGTGGTGATGATAAATCGTTATATCAAGGATTCTGAGGTGGCGTATCTTTATCAGCACGCCCAGTGTGTGGCTTATCCTTATATCTCTGCCACTCAGTCTGGCGTGTTGTCTTTGGCTTTCTATTATCTGACTCCTGTATTGGCAAGTAATGTGCCTTTCTTCAAGAGTATCATTGAGCCTTCTGGAACAGGGCTCTTGTTTGAAAATGGTGATGTGGAGGACTTGAAGAAACAGCTTCTTTCTCTCATGCATCTCGATACGGCGGCTATGAATGTTAAGCAGAAGGCTTATTATGCTTCTCATTATGAGGGCGCAGCCATCCATGACACTTTGTTGAAGATTTATGCCATGGAATGGACGGAACGAGATTTGCTTAACATGCAATTCGGGGGGGCAAGATAAAGACTAGAAAGCAGTTGAAAGCTTGGATAAGGGCTGACTTCTTGTCATACAAGATGCAGCACCCTTTAGCGGCTCGGTTTACTTACGGTGAGAATTGGGAACTCTTCTCTTACATGCGCAATCTGAGATATTTGGAATATTATACCAATAAAAAACAGAAGCCTTGGGATAGAATCTTTAAGGCTTATTATTGGTTGAAGCATAGGAAAAACTGTAAAAAACTTGATATTTTTGCAGCTTCTAATTCTGTTGGTCCAGGTTTCCATCTTCAACATAGAGGTTTTCGGCATATATTATCAGGAACAAAGATTGGTAGGAATTGCGAGATTCTTCCAAATGTACTGATGGGGAAGAAACGTCCTGATTTGATAGATTATCATATAGTCATAGGTAATGACTGTTATATCTCAACAGGTGTAACTATCTTGGCTCCTATTACTATTGGCAATAATGTTACAATAGCAGCTGGTGCTGTTGTAACAAAGGATGTTCCAGACAATTGTGTAGTTGGTGGAATACCAGCAAAAATTCTGAAAATGAAAGGTGATTCGTAAGATGAATCTTTGTAAGAAGATGATGCCGCCGTGCAAAGCTAAGAAGCCCCGACATATAATCACTACATATCGGGGCTTGGAAACAACGAAAACTGCACAAAGTATATAACTAAAGTTTATTTCGTACCGAAGTGTAATATGAATGACGATGAAACAAAAAAATAAAAAACAAAAAAAGGTAGAGATGGTATTTATTAATATTGTTCTCTATCCTTCTGAAAAACAGAAGCCTGAAGAGTATATCAAATTACTTTCTTCTATTATGGGAAGTCGTGTGATGATACCGAGTAGTAATTCTTCTGATAGATCAACTCTGTTGAGAACATTTGATAAAATAGGAGAATACTACCATGGATATTTCTGTAATGCAATATTCTTAAAGCAAGATTCTAAAACTTTAAATGTCAAGGCTAATGTTTTGGAAGAAACAGTGGTTGACCCAAATAAAGGGTTGGAAGCGAAGGATATGGAGTTCTGGTTCTATCCTAAATATCATAGATTTGTAGTGTATAAGACTAACTTGCCAAGAATAGTGAAGTTCTTGAATGGCAGTTTTATAGAAAAATTGGGCGATAAAGACAGCTTTGCTATTAATGTGGAAAAAGATAAGAATACTATCGAAAGAATTATTAATGCAAGAGGTGTAGTCAGTGTTAAGGTTTCTGTAAAATATACGAATAATGATAACTGTGATGAGTGGGAAGACCTTGATTATGACTTACGCAGTTCAAATACTAGTAATGCTGAACTATCGTTGAAGTCAAATAAAGCTAAACCTATTCAGGTGCTGAAAAATAAATTGCTAAAGGCTTTCTTGGGTCTAAGCAAGTCTTATGGCACGGCTAAAGCTGAGATTATAAATGAAGATGGGCATACGGAGAAAATTAATACGAACGATCATCCAAAAACAAAATTTGTTGATATTAGTCAGAATCCTGCTAGTGATTTACAAACTATGGTTGAGAATATTGCCCAAAATAGAGATTGATTATGGAAAAGAAAGATTCGCCTACATTGCAATCTAAAGGTTGGAGAGGTTTTAGACATGTTTACTTCCGATATTGCAGGAAACAGTTTAAACACTCATTCGTATGGTCTTGCTGTGCTGTTGCCTTTGTTACAATAGTAGCATACTTTTCCGGTAAATCATATTTTGAATTGTTGGTGGTTTTAAGTGACATTGGTATCAAGGTAGCCCCACCTCTTTTGGGATTTACTCTTTCTGGTTATTCCTTAATAGTAGGAGTAAACGATGTGACAATAGCAGAGAAATTGAAATCACATAAAACAAAGTTTGGAATAACAATGTACCAATTGCTATATACTTCGTTTATAGCAATGTTAGGTTCTATTTTTTTGCTTTTAATAGAAAGTGTTGTTTTACATTATGTAATAGAAGCTGATTTGTCATTGGAGGTACCTATGATAGTTGATATAATTAATATCATCATTTTTCTCGGGTATTCTTTGACTATGTTTTATGCTTTGTTTGCAGTGAAGGATTTGCTTTCTAATCTCTTCAGTTTGGGGCAAACAGCTAATAATATTTAGCAAGTTATGCATATGAATGAAAATAATAAAAATATTCTTTTCCTGATGAAAGGATTTGGTGTTGGAGGACAGGAGGTTGTTACATCTGTCTTGTCTAAGGCATTTCTAGATGATGGTTATGGAGTTAGCATCGTTTTTCTGAGTGAGCCACATGGACTTGTCTTTGATAATCTGGATGAAAGAATTAAAAAACATATCTTTGAGCAAGAGGAATTCAGCCTAAATAGAATACATTCATTAAGGGATATTTTGGTAAAAGACAAGATTGATATAGTCGTTAACCAGTGGGGGCTTCCTTTTGCGCCTGCATTTATATTAAAGCATGCTATCAAGGGGATGGATATTAAGGTTATATCGGTCTATCATAATCAGCCAAACATTAATGCTCGGTTAAAAGGTGTTGAGTTGAAAATTAATGTGACTCGTTCTCCTTTGTCTAAGTTTTTTTTACTTATTGAAAGGCAAATCTTTGGCATGATTACAAAATATAGCATGAGATATGTATATCATAATTCTGATAGATATTTATTGTTGTCTAATAGACATATTGAGGACTTTAAGATTTTTACGAGACTCAGTAAGCCTAGCAGGATTCGTGTAATAACCAATCCAATTACTGTTGATTCTCAAAAATATGTGTATTCGCAAGATAAGAAGTTAAAGGAAATAATTTATGTTGGTAGGATTGACATCAATCAAAAAAGAGCTTTCAGATTAGCTGATGTTTGGCATATTCTGGAAGAAAAAATGCCTGATTGGAGATTTACAGTTGTAGGAAAGGGTGACGACTTCGAGGAGTTCAGGGACTATGTTAAAAAACTTGGGCTTAGACATATCTATCTAGAGGGTTTTAAGAACCCTAAGGAATATTATGAGCGCGCTTCTTTACTTTTACTTACATCTGAATATGAAGGATTGCCACTCATATTGGCAGAAGCTATGTCTTATGGAGTTATCCCTGTAGTTTATGGGAGCTTCTCTTCAGTTTATGATGTTATAGACGATGGAAAAAATGGTATTATCGTCCCTTATAATCCAAAAGATTTTGATCCCCAAATAATGGCAGATGCTATCACGGCAGTAGTAACGAATACAAAACAAGTATCAAATATGGCTCAGTCTGCGATTGTCAAGAGTAAAGAATTTAATATAGAACCAATAGTTAAAGAATGGGAGAAATTATTCAATGAGTTTTAAAGTATTTCATATAGTTACACATTTTGATATCGGTGGTTCCGAAACGGTTGCCTTGAACATATCTAAGGCAAAGTGTCCAAATGTAGAGTTCCACATGGTGGAAGTGGTCAAAGGAAAAGGAGCATATTCTAAAGCGTTCATAGAAGATTTGGAATCTAATGGTATTTATTACCATCGTTCTCCATTTTCAACGAACTTTATTTTAGGTGCCTTGTTGTTTCCTTTCTGGTTTTGGAAACTTCATCTCAAATATCATCCTGATGTTTATCATTCGCATACAGAGTCACCAGATGTTGCTCTTTACTTGTTCTTTTTACTTTTTGGATTCATGATAAATAAGAATGTAAAGGTAGTAAGAACACTTCATAACACAAAGTTGTGGAAGCATAAGCATTTTATAGGAAAAGTCATAGAGCATTTTTTCCTAAAACATCAAGCAAATGTTTCAATTAGTGGACCTGTAAGGGAGTCTTATCTGTATGATTTCCCTTTTTATCATAAGATAATACCTATTATATATAATGGAATTGCCGAAAAAAAACAGTTCAAGTTTGAGGGTATTAAAGAAGGAAAAATAAACATCTTGTTTGCTGGTAGAATTGTAGAGCAGAAAGGCATATCTGTATTGTCGGCTGTTATCAACAAGTTAAATACTCATATCAACACCTTCTACTTTCATATTGTTGGTGAAGGTCATTTGAAAGAAGACTTGGTAAAAGAGTTGGGAATTTTTGAAAATGTACATTTTTATGGAAATGTTTATAATTTAGCCCAATATTTGCACTCTTTCGATTTCCTATTTATGCCTTCTGTCCATGAGGGGTTGTCTATGCTTTCTATAGAGTCTTCTTTTGCAAAGTTACCGGTAATTATCAATTCTTGTGAGGGATTGGTCGATACCGTTCCTAACGCGTGGCCATTGAAAGTCAAAGATAACAATGTAGATGACTTCGTCGAAGTTTTCAACAATATCAAGAATCTCGACAGGAAGGTGTTGGCGGAAAGTGCATATCAATTTGTTTCAGATAGATTTGGTATAGAGCAAATGCAAAATCAGTATATTGAATATTATAAGATATAAATGAAATATTATTTGTCGGAATTATAAATGAAAACAAATATACAGATTATTATAATGGCTGGTGGCGTAGGTAGCCGCTTCTGGCCTATGTCAACCTCCGATTACCCAAAACAATTCATTGATGTGATGGGTGTCGGCCGTTCCCTTATACAATTGACAGTAGATAGATTGAAGCCAATCTGTCCTGTCGAAAACATGTGGGTAGTGACAAACGAGAAATATATTCGCATTGTCAAGGAGCAAATCCCTGACATGTCAGTCGATAACATATTAGCAGAGCCGGAGGCTCGCAATACTGCTCCATGTATCGCCTATGCCTGCTGGAAGATCCAGAAGAAGCATCCTGATGCCAACATCGTAGTGACACCGTCCGATGCCCTGGTCATTAATACCTCGGAGTATCAGCGAGTGCTCAGCAAGGCATTGAGCTATACTTCCGATAAGAACGCCATCGTTACCATCGGTATTAAGCCAAGCCGCCCAGAAACAGGCTATGGCTATATCGCCGCAGCAGAGCCAACATCAGTAGATGAAATCTACAAGGTTGAGGCTTTCAAGGAAAAGCCAGACCTGGAGACTGCAGAGCAATACCTTGCCGCTGGCAATTACTATTGGAATGCCGGAATCTTTGTATGGAACATTGATACCATCAGTAAGGCTATCCGAACCTTCCAGCCTCAGCTTGCCAGCATCATGGACGAGATGGCACCTTCTTTCTATACTGAACAGGAGAAAGAGGTGGTCGGCAAACTCTTCCCAACCTGCGAGAAGATAAGCATTGACTATGCCGTGATGGAGAAGTCTAAGGAAATCTATACCTTGCCAGCCGTTTTCGGCTGGAGCGACTTAGGCAGCTGGGGCAGTCTCCGTACCTTGCTTCCACAGGATGAGGCTGGCAATGCCAAGGTAGGCAAGGACATCCGCTTGTATGAATGCAGGAACTGCGTGGTTCATGCAGCCGATGAAAGCAAGGTGGTAGTTCAAGGATTGGATGGCTATATCGTTGCCGAGAAGAATGGACAGCTGCTTGTTTGCTCTTTGAAAGAGGAACAGAGAATTAAAGAGTTTGGAAAATAATAAAATAAGACAATGAATAATATTCGACTTATAAATTTTAGAAATATTGCCGATTCTGGCGAGATAGAACTTAAGCCTCTAACCATTCTAGTTGGTAAGAATGGATCAGGTAAAAGCTCTTTTTTACGTTTGTTTCCTTTGCTACAACAAAGTATGGAAGTTGCAAAAAAGGGACCTTTTTTATGGTATAATGAAAAAGGAGTGGATTTTGGAGATTTTAACTCTACAGTAAGGGAAAAAAGCGATAGTTTACAAGTTGGCTTTTCTATACATCATGGTCGTAAAAGTAGTCATATGTTTGATATACATATACTCATGACAGTAGTAGAAGATAAAGAAGAGTCAATAAACTCTGAAAAAGGTATATCATATGATAGAGTTAGTAAAATCGAATTACGTTATTTGGGAAATCAGGTCGTAGTTGATTTTAGCACATCTTCTGATACCAAGGTTGAAATTAATGGTAGTACGGTATATGATGCTAAAAAAAATGAACAGCCCTTCGGCCTTTTTCCAAATATCTCAATAGATGGTAGTAAAGACATTCCTGGCTTTAGAGAATTGATAGATTCCCTGGCTGAAAATGGTAGATATAAGTATAGGGATTATATTGATTTCGTAGATGTTTCATTTGAAGAATTCCAAAAATTAGTTTCTGGCAAAAACTTATCCTATAATATTAAGGAACTTTATTGTAATATAATATATAATTACCTGGATAGACTGTTAATGAATATACAGATGCAGATTAGAATTGAGATGGATAATGTAACTTATATCGGACCATTTAGAGAAGCCCCAAAACGTTACTATAGATTTCAGAATCTTGCAACCCATAAAATAGATTCTATGGGTAGTAATATGGCTGTATATGTTAATGCTATGCATACTGACAAAATAAAAGCTTTTAATGGTATTTTGGAAGAAAAGTACAAATTCCAATTGGAGGTGGAAAGTCATTTCGGCCAAATTTCTTTATTTATTAAAAAAGATAAGGATGATAAAACTAACATAGTTGATAATGGCTTCGGCTATTCGCAATTAATGCCAGTATTGTTAGCTCTGCATACTTTCAATACGACAAATGAGCATACGGTATTTCCTTTTCGATCTGATTTTCAGATGCTGTGTATAGAGCAACCTGAATTGCATCTTCACCCAGCGATGCAAAGAAAAATCGGTAGTTCATTAGCAGACTCAACTAAGCATATTGTTGCCGAATCTCAACAAAAATATATCTTATTGGAAACTCATAGTAGATCATTAATTGATTCTATTGGAGAAGCTATTGCTAGTGGAGATATAAGTAGTGATAATGTTGCTGTTTATTTATTTGAGTCTGGTAATCAGATTGCTAAAATACGTTCAACCAGATTTGACGAGGATGGATATTTGACAAATTGGCCTTTAGGATTTTTAGATTAAACTATGCTGTATTATATCGATTCTTCAATAGTAGAAGCTGCTGAAAATCAGAATGATTCTGTTGTGCAAAGGCTAGATGAACTCTTGTATTGTTGGAAGAGAGGACTTTGTGTTCTTGATAGCCGTAGACGTAATTTGGATAGGCAGATAGCTTTAGGTGGAAGTATGAAGGATTTTTCTGCTGTTAAAGCTGTAAAACAAGGCATCCATAATATATATTCAGACATTGATTTTTTTATCGTGTTAACTAATGGAAATACTACCCCTCAGTTAGATGCAGATCTTTTGCAGAAAGCTGCTATTTTAGAGATAACAAGTATTTCGGGAGTTTTAAACTTCGCTATTAATTTTGTGGTCTGTGAAAATGTAAAAGATTATGATTTGTATAAATGGGGAACAGATTCTTTAGTTAAGGTATTGAAAGATAATATCTTTAGATTGAATATAATGCCTTATAATGGCGGAGGTAGTACAATAGTAGATTCTGTAAGACATTTAGATGGATTTAATAAGCTTCTTATAACTGATAGTGATAAAAAATACGCTTCCTGTCCCACAGGAAATACTGATTCTCTTATACAGCAATATATAAGAACTGAAAGACCAGTTCTTTGCTGGTCTTATACTCTTATTGTTCATGAGGTTGAAAATCTGCTTCCTTTTGAAGTGATTGAAAATGTAACATCTATGGTGAAGTATAAGATTAAAAAGTTGAATATAATTAAAGATGATGCCTTCGGCAATACTTTCTTAATATATTTTGATTTTAAAAATGGCTTCCGATGTTCTCATTTGAGATTAATTCGTAAAAATGAGAATTCCTCGTTGGGTGATTATAAAAAACTCTTGTCTAGTATTGGAATTTCTGAAGATAGAATTAAAAAAGCTTTGAAAATGAAATATGATAAAAATACTGATAATGAGCTAGTTTGTGGATTTGGAGATTCTATCTTAGCTGATAGCTTAACTTACATATCTTCTCATGATAATGTAAACCTCAAAATGTTAGATTATCAAAAAGAGGATTGGAAAAACATATCAAGAAAAATATGGTCTTTAGGGTGTGCTATGAAGCCGAAGAGAAATTAAAGTTATTGGTAATTACTTCAATATTTTTTATGAAATAAATTGGTGTTTTTTCGTATTCAATGGAAACTGTAAATGTATTAAATATAGATATTCAGAACATTACTCGTCAGGAACTCTTGGAGAACCTGAAGGAGGGTGTTCTTGTGACTCCTAATCTTGATCATCTGATTAAGCTTCAGAAGGACAAGGAGTTTTATGACGTGTATCAGAAGTCGGAATGGGTGGTATGTGACAGTAAGATTCTCTACCTGTTCGGTAAGTTATTGAAGACTCCAATCAAGGAAGCGATTCCGGGTTCCAGCTTCTTCACCTCTTATTATATGTATCATAAGGATGATGCTGACTGCAAGATTTTCTTGCTTGGTGCTAAGGAGGGGATTGCTGCCAAGGCGATGGAACGTATCAATGAGAAGGTGGGTCGCCAGATGGTAGTTGGTGCTCATTCTCCTTCCTTTGGCTTCGAGAAGCATGAGGATGAAT
>UMHV01045344.1_pt1 | contig 18416 bp, 18 predicted proteins | sample 1965621 | NCBI WGS metagenome assembly UMHV01 (sample SAMEA4836108, study PRJEB28245) | human gut metagenome | biome: gut microbiome; material: fecal sample | place: Denmark | collected 2008 | reverse complement strand
TAAAATACGAAATGGGCAAATTACAATAGAAGAAGAAATTCGCAATGGAGATAATGGACTGATAGAAGAAAGGGCGAAAAATGAAAAATAATATACTTCCTGTAGTTTTTTTGACAGATGATAATTATGCAATTCCAACAGCGGCTGCTATCCAATCATTGATATTTAATAATATAAATAATGATATATATATATATATCATAGCCAAAGATGTTAAAGATGAAAATTTAGGGAACTTTAAGAAATTTGAAAGAAATAATGTACACATTCGCATTTTGGATATTGAACGAATCGAACTAGATAGGTTCAATGAAAATGGTTATTATGTTTCGAGCACGGCACTCTTAAAATTTGATATAGCAGATTTAATTCCTGAATTTGACAAGGTTTTATATATTGATGGCGATGTGTTAGTGTTACATGATTTGATGGAATTATATAATATAGACATATCTGAATATTGTGTTGCGGCCGTTCCAGATATGGCGGCAATAGATGCGTGCCATTTTGATGAACATCTGCCAATTAGAAATTATTTCAATTCTGGCGTTATGTTGCTTAATACAAAATTAATTCGAGAAAAAAAATTAAAAGACGAGTTATATGATATAAAAAGAAAACATCCTGAATATATGTGCATGGATCAAGATGTATTTAATGATGGCTTTAAAAATAAAGTCTTATTTTTACCGCCGAAATATAATTTAATGTTTTATAATTTTATAGTTGGTAAATTTTCTTTGAAACGTGTCAATGAATTTTATAATACAGATTATTGTTCCTATGACGAAATGGAAAAAGATGCATGGATTGTTCATTTGACAAATGAAAAAAAACCTTGGAAATATTCAGATGCTTATAAAGCTGATGAATGGTTAAAATATTATAAAATGACACCGTTTTATAATTCGGGGAAAAAGGTTATGTATGAGATGCTTGATATGAATTCGCCAGAGCCTATTATTATAAAAAGGGGGATATTTTATAAGAAAAGCTTGCCAGAGAAGACATTGCTGTATTTATGGAAAATTCCACTTGTAGGAAAGTATAGAGAAGGAACACTTACTATTTTAAAAATTGGGAAAATACCTATAGCAAAAAAGGTTGTAAATGGATTTACAATAAAATATTATTTTGCCGGTTTATGCATAAAAAAAATAATAGACTCGAATTATTGTATTCATAGATTGAATGTATATGAAGAAATATTAGAAATGGCCATCAGGCAATTGGGAAAAAGAGAAAATGTGTCAGTAAAAGAAATGAATGAAAATGAAATTGGTAGTGAAGAAGAACAAATAAAACTGTATACACAAATTAAGAGACTTCAAGAACTTAAAGAAAATTATGAGGATGACAGAAAATGAAATTATTATATGATTTTAGAGCATACCAAGAATTTTATCCAAGAGGGGTAAGCAGATATGTATATGAATTATTTGTGGAAGTAATTAAAAGAAATGAGGATATAAATGGTATTTTAATCACAGCTGGAAAAATTATGCCAGAATTTCCAGAACAAATCAAAAACAAAGTAACTTTTTATCAAGTAACTGATTTTGAAAAGGATAACTCTATATTGTTTGATTTTTTTGTGAATGGATCTACCACATGGTTAGGGTTGAAAGAGTATAATTCAATTGATGTATTGTATCCAGAGAGTGTATTAAGGTGTTGTAGAAAAAAAGTATGTTTGCTATATGATTTTGTTCCTTTATTATATTCAAATTATTTACCAACAAAAAAAGACCAAATAAATTATTTCCTTCAATGTGAAGCTATAAAATATATGGATCATATATTTACAATTAGTAATTATGTTTCGTCATCAGGTGCACGATATTTACATAGAACTATAAGGGATTTTACATGCCTATATGGGGGTGCTGATTCCGCAAAGTTTTATACTGAAAACAGTGAAAAGGAATATAACGGGAGCATGAGATCAAATAATTTAGTTAATGTTTCTGGAGTTTGTGTGCGTAAGAATTTTGATGGAGTTACAAAAGCTTTTTGCAATGCTTATTTATCTCGAAAGATTCCACAAAACTCGAAATTAATAATAATTTGTAGTACATTACCTTTCTTTGTAGAAACTATAAAAAATATAACAGAAAATATGGGACTAAAATATGGCGTGCATGTAGTAACAACTGGTTTTATTTCAGATAAAGAAATGGTGAATTTGATTGCAAATGCTAAGTGTAGTATTTATCCATCCTATTATGAGGGATTGGGTTTGCCCATATTAGAAAGTTATACAGCGGGGACTCCTTGTATCGCATCTAATGTTTCTTCGATGAAAGAATTAGTTTTAGAAAAAGCATCGTTTAATCCATTTGATGTGAATGATATGACTCAAAAGATAATTGAATCATATAATAATGAACAGCTGTGTATAGATTCATTAAATTATGGACGAAGACTTATAAAAAAAATAAATTGGTGTCAAAGTGCGGAGATAATGATAAATAAACTTAAGGAGTTATTATAGTATGCTTGTTCGAAAAGAAGATTGGAATGATTTAAAAAATATTATTGGAGAAGGTACGGAACAAGAGGTTATACACTTAAATGAGATGAGAAGTCAATTAAATAATATGCAGGAGTTGATTAATAGTCTCAATATGTCTTATGAAAATCAAGGCAAAAATATTGTTAATGTGATAAATAATATGTTGGTCAATTTTAATGCATCTTTCGAGCAAACAAATAAAAATATTACTGTTTTACTAGATAGAACAGAAAATATATTGAGTATGCTTGTGGATGCTAGGCAAGATACTATGACTTTATATCAGAAAATTTTATCAGAAGCGGATGACTTGGCGCGTGTAAATTTGCGAGTTCGAATGTTGGAGTCAAAATTAGATGAAATAATTTGTGAAAAAGAAGATAAAGATATTCAAATTGTTGAAACAGAAAGATTTGTAAATAATTTTAAATGGTGTGTTTCGAGAAAAGCCCATGACAATGTGACTAATTATGTAAAAGGAGGATATATTGGTTATGATCCAGATTGGGATGCACTTGATGAAAGTTTATGGTCATTATTACCTTCGAAAGGTGTATTTTTAGATATTGGTGCAAATATAGGTGCCTTTACATTACCGCTTTGCTCATTTGGATGGTCGGGATATGCAATTGAAGCTTCGCATAAAAATTGTAAACTTTTAGAAAAAAGTATAAAGATTAATAATTTTGATGTAATTTTATTAGAAAAGGCTGTTTGGGATAAAACAGGAAAGGTAAATTTTGTGCAGAAAGGTCCTCAAGGATTTGTTGAAGATCAAGTTCATGCCAATGAAAAATATGAAGTGGTTGATGCTATTGCGTTGGATGATTATAAAAAAATAGATGCATTAGCGAAAATAAAAAAAATAGAATTTATAAAAATGGATATAGAGGGATCGGAAATTTTTGCGTTAAAAGGAATGAAATCATTTTTAAAGGACATGGGATATCCACCAATATATCTTGAAGTTAATATATGGAATTTGTTTTGCATGGATCAAAGCCCAAAATCTTTATTTAAAATTTTAAATAAATTAGGATACAGTCCATACAAGCTTTATAAAGGAAGTTTGATAAAATATGATATTAATCAATTTCCTAATGTTCCGTGCGAGGATTATCTGTTTTTAAATGTGGTACCACAATATTTGGAAACGAAGATTTTCAAGGCGAGGGATGTTGATATTGTAAATAATGTTGACATCGTAATGAGGGAAATGAGTAATTTTAGAAATTGGGTTATGGATTATGGAACTAATCCTAATGAAGTATTGGCACATATTGCATGGTATTCGATAGTTAATGAATATCCAGAGTGCAATGAAAATGTAGAAATTAAAAAAATTATGGATGATATTGAAGAACAATTAAAACCATTGAATAATTCGATATTTGAAAAGATGATAAAAAATAGAAAAAACATTTAAATGCTTATTTAGAGAGAACTTGAACGAAAGGAACAATTATGAAAATTTCAATTATTGGAACCGGATATGTAGGTCTTGTTACGGGAGCTTGTTTGGCAGATTATGGAAATGATGTCTATTGTGTGGACGTTGATGAAAAAAAAATTAAAAAACTCAAAGAGGGAAGTATCCCAATTTACGAACCTGGATTAGAAGGAATGGTTCATGAAAACTATGATTCTGGTCGATTACGTTTTACGACGGATATGAAAGAGGCACTGGATAATTCTGAAATCTGTTTTATCGCTGTAGGAACTCCAATGGGAGAAGATGGATCTGCTGATTTACAATATGTTTTGTCCGTGGCAAAGAGTATTGGAAAGTATATGGAACATCACCTGTATATTATAGATAAATCAACAGTTCCTGTAGGAACCGCTCGAAAAGTTAGGAGAACTGTTCAGAAAGAATTAGATGCTCGAAAGTTGAATTTGAGTTTTGATGTAATATCGAATCCAGAATTTTTAAAAGAAGGAACTGCTGTGTCAGATTGTTCTAAACCTGATAGAGTGGTAATTGGAACCGATAATGATAATGCAACTAGAGTCATGAAGCAATTGTACACACCTTTGGTAAAAAATACAGAAGCGATGATTTTTATGGATATTGCAAGCGCTGAAATGACAAAATATACAGCTAATGCCATGCTTGCTACAAAAATTTCATTTATGAATGAAATTTCAAATATATGTGAAAGAGTTGGTGCTGATGTAAATAAAGTTCGACTTGGTATAGGAAGTGACCATCGCATCGGGTATCAATTTATTTATGCAGGATGTGGATATGGAGGTAGTTGTTTTCCTAAAGATGTTCAAGCGTTAATTAAGACAAGTCATGATTTCGGCTATGAAACAAAGATATTAAAAGCTGTTGAAGATGTTAATGCAACCCAAAAATTAGTTATTCCTAATAAGGTGGTAAAGCGATTTGGAGAAAAACTGGATGGAAAAATATTTGCAGTATGGGGGTTAGCATTTAAACCAAATACAGACGACATGAGAATGTCATCTGCGATTACAATAATTAATGAACTTACAAAAAGAGGGGCAAAAATTAAAGCATATGATCCCAAAGCAGAAAAAGAGGCAAAAGAGTGCTATCTTAAAGATAATGTAAATGTTGAATACTGCGAAAGTAAATATACGACATTGGTTGATGCGGATGCAATGATTATGATTACGGAATGGAAAGAATTTCGGCAGCCGGATTTTGAGGAAATCAAGCATAGGTTAAAAAACCCTATTATTTTCGATGGAAGAAATCAATATGATGAAGAACAGCTCGAAAATTTAGGCTTTGAATATTATCAAATTGGCGTTGGAGTTAATAAGAAAGGAGAAGAAAATGAGTAGAGTATTGGTAACTGGTGGAGCAGGTTTTTTGGGATCACATCTTTGTGATAGATTGTTGAAAGAAGGAAACGAAGTACTATGTGTGGATAATTTATTCACAGGAAGAAAAATAAATATTAAGCATATGTTAGAAAATCCGAATTTTGAATTTATTAGACATGATATTACAGAACCGTTATATGTTGAGGTTGACCAAATATATAATCTTGCATGTCCAGCAAGTCCGCCACATTATCAATATAATCCGATAAAAACTGCTAAAACAAGCGTATATGGGGCGATTAATATGCTAGGACTTGCAAAGAGAGTACATGCTAGAATTTTGCAAGCAAGTACATCTGAGGTATATGGAGATCCAGAAGTACATCCGCAACCAGAAAGTTATAGAGGAAATGTAAATACAATTGGTATTAGATCATGTTATGATGAGGGAAAAAGAATGGCTGAAACGTTATTCTTTGACTATCATAGGCAAAATGATGTTGATATTAGAGTGATACGTATATTTAATACATATGGTCCACGGATGAATCCGGAAGATGGACGAGTTGTATCAAATTTTATTGTACAGGCATTAAAAAATGAAGATATTACAATTTACGGAGATGGAAAACAGACAAGAAGTTTTTGCTATGTGGATGATTTGATAGAGGGAATGTATAAAATGATGAATTGTGAAGATTTTACAGGTCCTGTCAATCTTGGTAATCCGGGAGAATTTACGATGATTGAACTTGCGAAAAAAATTATTCAATTGACTGGTTCATCATCAAAACTCGTTTATATGCCATTACCGAGCGATGATCCAACACAGAGAAAGCCAATAATAGATCTTGCTAAAGAAAAATTGAATTGGAGACCAATGGTTGAACTTGGTGAAGGTCTTATAAAAACAATTGATTATTTTAAATCAGTAATTTGAGATGAAATTGTTATTTGATAATGTAGATATACATCTAAATTTTATACAAAATACGACATGATAGGGAATAGAGACATATTCCTTTTATACGAAAATTACTGTTTTTCAAGGATAGAATAATTTTTATTTTGAATAGGGATTATTTTGTATGATATTTATTTAAGGTAAGGAGATAAAATGAAGAAAGCGCTAATCACCGGTATTACTGGTCAGGATGGAAGTTATTTAGCAGAGTTCCTTTTAGAGAAGGGATATGAGGTACATGGAATTACCCGTCGTATTTCCATCTCGAATACACATAGAATTGATCATTTGCTTGCAGCGAATAAGATTAAGATTCATGACGGAGATCTTTCAGACGGAAATAGCATTGTCCGCATTATCAATGAAGTGCAGCCGGATGAGATTTACAACCTTGCGGCACAGTCACATGTAGGAAATTCTTTTGATGTGCCGATTTATACAGGGGATGTGGATGCACTTGGCGTCCTTCGTATTCTGGATGCGGTTCATCAGCTTGGACTTGATAAGAAGACCCGCATTTATCAGGCTTCGACGTCTGAACTGTATGGACAGGTGGAGGAAGTACCTCAGAATGAGAATACTCCGTTCCATCCATTCAGTCCGTATGCGGTTGCAAAACAGTATGGTTTTTGGATGATGAGAGAATATCGTGATGCATATGGTCAGTTTGCCGCAAATGGTATTCTTTTTAACCATGAGTCGGAGCGTCGTGGGGAGACTTTTGTTACAAGAAAAATCACACTGGCAGCAGCACGTATTTCCCAGGGACTTCAGGAGTGTTTATATCTTGGCAATCTTGATTCCAAGCGCGATTGGGGATATGCAAAGGATTATGTAGAGTGTATGTGGTTGATCCTTCAGCAGGAAGAACCAGATGATTATGTAATTGCGACTGGCGTACAGCATACGGTTCGTGAATTTGCTACACTTGCATTCAAGCATGTCGGGATTGATATTGAGTGGCAGGGTCAGGGCATCGATGAGAAGGGAATTGATAAGGCAACTGGGAAAGTGGTTGTCGCTGTCAGCCCGGATTTCTATCGCCCTACAGATGTCGTTGATCTCTGGGGAGATCCTACAAAGGCAAAGACGAAACTGGGATGGAATCCACAGAAGACAAGCTATGAAGACCTTGTAAGAATTATGGCTGAACATGATCTTAAGATTGCTAAGACAGAGAAGATGTTGAAGGAATAGAATAAGATTATATGATAGAAAGCAAGGGATATTTCAGAGATGAAATATCCCTTTTCGGCTAAAAGGAGAAAAAATGAAGTCTTTAATTATAGGCGGAGCTGGCTTTGTCGGCGCATATCTGGTGAGACATTTAAAGAATGACTTGGGGCAGGATGTTGTAGTGACCAAGATGCCGAGGGAGCAGATCAAAGTAGATGGTGTCGATATGGACAGCATTCAGGTGTGTGATCTGGATATTTTACAAAAGGAATCAATTGTTGCATTGTTTCGAGAGATTCGTCCAGATTATATTTATCATTTAGCGGCGCAGAGTTCTGTTTCTGTATCATGGAAGAATCCAGCTCTTACCGTTGATGTAAATGTGAAGGGTGGGGTGAATATCCTAGAAGCCCTGCGAGAGTTAGAAGATAAGCCTCGTGTTTTGTTTATTGGTTCAGGAGAAGAATATGGACATATTTTACCGGGTGAGACACCGATTAAGGAAGGTAATGTGCCACGTCCGGGAAATATTTATGCAGCAACGAAAGTCTGTCAGAATATGCTTGCTAAAATTTATGCGGATGCATATGGTCTGGACGTTATGATGGTTCGTGCATTTAATCATATTGGACCGAATCAGTTACCGCTTTTTGTTGTTGCGGATTTCTGCAAGCAGGTGGCAGAGATTGAGGCGGGCAATAGAGAACCCGTTATGAAGGTGGGAAACCTGAGTGCAAAACGTGATTTTACCGATGTACGGGATGTGGTTCGTGCCTATGCACTTCTTATGAAATCGGGATGTGCCGGAGAGACGTATAATATTGGAAGCGGGCATGCGATTGCAATAGAGGATATTTTAAAATGTATTCTGGATCATTCGTCAGTTGAAATTAGAGTGGAGGTTGATCCAGAAAGGCTGCGTCCGGTAGATGTGCCGATTATAGAGGCTGATACAACGAAGGTATATGAAGCAACCGGATGGAAACCGGAGATTTCATTGGAACAGACAATTCGTGAAACATTGGATTATTGGAGAACAAAAAGTATTTAAAATTTATCAGATTTAGGGAGGGAAATGATAAATGAGAACATTTGGAGTGATTATGGCAGGCGGTGGAGGAACACGTTTCTGGCCGTTATCAAGACAGGCGGAGCCAAAGCAGCTTTTAAATTTAAGTGGAAAAGATTTAATGATCAATGAAACCATTGATCGTGTTGCAACAGTTTGTGATAAATCGGATATTTTTATTGTGACGAATGTAACGCAGGCTTCGAAAATGGAAGTTGTTACAGATGGACGTGTGAAAAATGATCATATTTTGAGAGAACCAGCGGCTAGAAATACTGCAGCATGTATTGGATATGCAGCTTTTGAGATTATCAAGAAATATGGGGATGGTGTTATGTGCATTTTCCCTTCGGATCACTATATTCAGAAGCAGGAAGCGTTTACGCAGACACTGAAAGAGGCAATTGAGGTTGCTGAGGGTGGATCTCTTGTTACGATGGGAATCACGCCGACGTATCCTTGCACTGGATATGGATATATTCGGTTTGACAAATCAGAAGAAGGGATTGCCAAAAAGGTAATCGAATTTAAGGAAAAGCCGGATCTTGCGACAGCGGAGAAGTATGTTGCAAGTGGAGAATATGCATGGAATAGTGGCATGTTTGTATGGAAGGCATCGGTTATTTTGGAACAGTTTAGAAAATTTCTTCCAGAGGTGTATGCGTGTCTGGTGAAAATTGGGGATGCAATGGGAACTGACTCAGAGATGGAAGCAATCAATGAAATTTATCCTGTTATTCCAAGTATTTCTATTGATTATGGAATCATGGAAAAGTGTGATATTGTGAAAGTTATTTCTGCGGATATGGGATGGAGTGATGTCGGAAGCTGGGACAACCTTGGGGTGCTTCATGATACGGATGCCAATGGAAATATTGTAGCTGGAAATCATCTGGCGATTGATACGAATAATTGTATAACCTATTCGAAAAAACGTTTGATTACTACAGTCGGAGTTGAAAATTTGATTATTGTCGAGACGGACGATGCTATTCTGGTATGTGATAAGAATCGGGCACAGGATGTAAAATTGATTGTTGATCAATTAAAAAAAGAGGGACGTGACGAGTTGTTATAAGTAATCTTTATGGAAAGCTTTGGCAATCGTGGATTTGTCCGGTCTATTGTTGAAGCTTGACTTTTTGAGTATGATTATGTCATATTATTGGGACTTTTTGACTACCATTATGGTTTATAGAGCGCGAATAAGAGGCAAATTATGAAAGGAGAGAAAAAATGCCTTATGTACCAAAGCCTAAGCCATGTTATCTGGATGGAATGATTAAGCATCATATTTATAATGGGCGACAAGTTTATAAATGTGGAGATAAATATTATTCTTGGGATGAATTTCATGGTGAAATAGAAGTGTTTAATAAGCGTGGATGGCACATTATGGTGTTAGATGCGCAAGGAGGCTATATTAAAGATGCAGTGAAAGGAAGAAGAATCGATGTATGAGAAATCATTCGTTCAAAAGTGTTTAAATGGAGAGGCCGATCTTTTGGAATTAGATGAATACATAGAATATTGGCATACACATGATATAAATGTTACATTAAGAGAATATTTGGGACTAACGCCTAGTGAGTATACAGCATGGGCGAGCAGTAGTGATACAATATTTAGGGATATTTTAAGATGCAGAATGGAAGGAATTAGTTTTGAGGATTATCAGGGAATGAATGATGAGCAAAGGATTGCTGCTCGATCATTTGATGCCGAAGCTATAGCAAAACTAAAAAATGGCAATAATGAATAGACTTGATTCAGTTCATAATTTGGCAAAAAGAAAAATTCGACAGTTAGGATTAACACCACCAATAAATATGGAAGAGGTAATTCACTCACTTAATATCGAAATTGTTGAGAAAAGAAACCAATATGGAATAGAGGCTTATTCCGAGTTAGGAGATAATCTGAGAATTGTGATTAATCCGGAAATGACATATTATGTACAGAGAAGAAATTTTACGCTTGCACATGAGTTGGGACATATTTTTATTCCATGGCATAATGGTGATATTAAATGTAATTTTAAAGACAATTATGTTAAAGTCGGTGGAAAGCGATTGTTAGATACGCAAGAGTTAGAAGCAAATATTTTTGCATCTGATTTTTTGATGCCACAAGAATGGCTTCTTAGCGAAATTGAAAACAATAGGGATATACCTTTCGATAAATTAGTGGAGTTAATAGCTAGGAGAGCGAATACTTCTATAATGGCATGTTTTTATGCTTTGGAACGGGTTTTACCTAGTGGTTATTGTTATTTCGTTAAGAGAGACACTTCAGAGTGGTGGAGTTTTTTTACAAGTCGTAATACCTATACAGTAAATTGGTTTTCTTATAATGAGGATAGAATGAAATTTTTTCAAAATCTATCCATTAAAAAAGAATTATTTAGAATTGGTCCATATGAAATTGTTTTGTATAAAATGATTTCTTGTCCATCAAAAATGGAATTATGTAATGAAATGGAAAGAAATGGGGGAAGCATAGAAACTCTGATAGATAGTATTACCGGAGGATATAGACATAGAATCTTGCCTTTTTTGGATGTTGTACTAGAGGCTGTAACAAATGATAAGTATATAGCTTTTGTATTTCAAGATGATGACTTGATAAAGAGTTTTTATTCTGAGAAAAGTCCATTACTTAGAATTTATGGAGCAATGGGATATGAGGCAATTCATGAAATAGTAACTTTATATGGATTTGATTTTCAAAGTGTTGATTTAGAAAACAGTATGGTTTTACTTTACATATCGGAGAAAAAATTTGAAATGCCACGGTATACATATACGAATCCAAATATTTTATTACGACAAATATGTGATTATCATGGATATGATAAACGAATGTTGCAGAGCGTAAATGGGGTGATGGCGGCAGCAAATAGTGCGTATGGCAAGGAATATTCAGATGAAGAATTATATAACTGGTGCAAATACAAATTTATTGTAGATCCATATTATGAAGAGTTGGTAGCAGATAGAAATTTTGATAAATATATAGTGAATAAGATAATAAGCATGAAGTTAAAAAGAAAATAAAATGGATCAGTGATGCAAGGAGCAATGCCATTAAGCCAGTTGTTCGAAGTTTTGTTCGATAGCTCAGTTGTTGTCAAATATCCGATATTTTGAACTCAAAAAGCCAAAAACAGGTATGCCAAAAAGACAGATGCTGTCCATCTGCTGAATACAAGAGGTGCCTGACACAATAAAATTTTTATAAAATAATAAATACGTGTATACGAATTGGTTGAAATATGATAAAATGCAAGGAAAAGGACGTTGAGAATAAATATAGATGAAGGAAAAATAAAATGAAGACGATAAGCGATAAGATATTTGAATTATTAAAAGAAAAAGGTATGAGTCAGAAAGAATTTGCCCAGAGGACAGGGATAGCAGAAAGTTCTATAAGTGACTGGAAGAAGAAACGAACAAATCCGGTTAGCGATAAGATATTGATTATATGTGAGGTATTAGGTGTCACACCGTATGAACTCTTGTCAGGAGCGGAGCATACAGGAACCAGAAGTAAAACAAATGAAATGTATGTATTTACAAAGGATACGGAACTGGGGATGCTCATAGAGACATATCAGCAATTAAGCGTAGAACAGCAGAAAAGATTACTGGGGTATATGGATGCACTGAAGGATTAAATTTTTGCGCAAGAATACGCATAAACGGATAAATTATGAAACAAGGGGTATGAAAAAATCGGAAGAAAAGAAAGAGAATGGTATCCAGGAGCAATTTATCATTTAATGGAAAGAGGAATCCGCAGACAGGAGATTTTTAGAGAAGAAACGGATTACTATATATTTATTGCAATATTAAAGAATGTAATGGAAAAATATGGAGCAAACCTGCATGCATATTGTTTGATGACGAACCATATTCATCTGTTATTGGAGACATATGAGGAGAAAGTTGGTAAGATCATGCAGAAACTTGCAGGAGATTATGCTAGAACATTCAATAGAAGATATGGATATAAAGGGCATTTGTTTGAGGATAGATATAAGTCATGTCTGGTTGAAACGGATGAATATTTTCTACAGACAAGCAGATATATTCATTTGAATCCAGTTAAGGCAAGGATGGTGTCGAATCCGGAGGATTATAAGTGGAGTTCATATCGCAGAATAATTAATCTATGTGATGATGGAATAACAACGAGTCAGAAAACATTGTCATATTTTGGAAACAAAAGCATATGGGGATACAGGGAATTTGTTGAAGATATAGCAAATAAATATGTGGTAACAGAAACGGAGATAAGAACAGTGATGGGGGAAGATGAATTATGGCTACCGTGGTAAAAAGTTTTGCAATACAGGGGATTGATGGGTATACCGTTGATATAGAAATAAAGACGCTGGAAGGACAACCGCTCATTAATATTATTGGGCTGGGTGACCTTGCAGTAAAAGAAGCAGCAGAGAGGGTACAGGCAGCAATTGATGAAACCGGGTATGTTTTTCCAAAAAAACGTGTGATAATAAGCCTTGCACCAAGCGATAAAAAGAAAAGTGGATCTCATTTTGATCTGGCTATGGCAATAGGGGTTTTACAGCAAAATGATGATATTGCGGCAAAAAGTCTTTCAGATTATGGGTTTATTGGTGAATTGTCTTTAGATGGCCGATTGCGGGCCTGCAGGGGAATCCTTCCCATGATCATAGCTGCAAAGAAAAGGAAAATAAAAAAGCTTATTGTTCCATTTGAAAATATAAATGAGGCAAAATTAGTTCATGGGATAGAGACCATAGGGTTGCATGATTTGAGAGAAGTGATTCAGTATGTAGAAGGAAAAAATATAGAAGCAGAGCAAAAACAAATGGTGATTATCAAGCCAGATGATAGAAATGAAAAGGTCATGGATTTTTCTGACGTAAAAGGACAAGCAGAATTGACAGAGGCGGTTATGCTTGCTGCCGCAGGTGGCCACAATATGTTAATGATTGGGGAGCCGGGCTGTGGAAAAACAATGGTAGCGCAGCGAATTCCTACAATATTGCCACAGATGACAGAGGAAGAATGTCTTGAAGTCACAAAGATATACAGCATTTCAGGAATCCTTGAGAATGGCCATTCACTAATAAAGAACAGACCTTTTAGAGCACCACATCATAATGCGTCCTTGAATGCTTTGATTGGCGGAGGAGTGAATGCACTGCCGGGAGAAGTTTCATTAGCCCATAATGGAGTGTTGTTTTTGGATGAACTGGCAGAATTTTCAAGGCGCACATTAGATGCGTTAAGACAGCCAATTGAAGATAAGAGGGTATGTATTTCGAGAGTGAACGGAACACATACCTTTCCATCTAATTTTATGTTTGTGACAGCTATGAATCCATGTCCTTGTGGTTATTATCCCAGTTCAAAGTGCAGATGTACGGATTATGAGATAATAAAGTACAGAGGAAAAATATCCGGACCTATCATGGATCGGATTGATATACAAAAAGAGGTAAAGCCGGTGAATTTTTTTAATCTGGAAAATCAGAAAGAGTCTCTATCATCTGCGTGGATTCGAGAAAAGGTGGAAAAAGCGCGTATGATTCAGCAGGAGAGATATAAAAATGAAAAAGGTATTAATTGTAATGCCCAGATGTCGACATCACTCATTCAGCAATTTTGTGTGTTAGATGAAGAATCATTAAAACTGTTAAAGCAGACAAGCGAAAAATATGGATATAGCGCAAGAGTAATACACAAGTTGTTGCGTTTAGCGCGGACAAGTGCAGATTTAGATGGAGAGGAGAGGATTCGACAGTTGGATATTGAAAGAGTGCTGTCATGCAGAGACCTTGATAAAAGCAATAGTAAGATGCTGGTGGTAAGTTAAATGAAGTTGAAGTATTGGTTATGGTTGACACAAATTCCGTATATCGGAGTGGTTACAGCAAACAAATTAATGGATTGTATGGGTGACCCGCAGGTGGTGTTCGAAGCGGATGAAAACACATTGCGGCAAACAGGAATATTGAATAAAAGACAGTTAAGGAACATAGTAGAAAATCATGACATGGTGTTGGCGGAGACAATTATAAATAATTGCAGGACTTTAGGGATATCTATAATGACAAAAGCAGATACATGTTATCCAGACAGGGCAAAATATTTCGATGATGCACCGATTGTTTTGTATTATAAGGGAACGCCAGAAAGAAAAAAACGTGCGGTAGGGATTGTTGGGGCAAGAAGATGTACACAAGAGACAAAGAAACAAGTAATTAAGATTACAAGTCAGTATGTTTCAAAAGGGTACAGTATTATAAGTGGTATGGCAAAAGGAGTAGATTCATATGCACATACTGTTGCAATCAATAATGATGGTTATACAGTAGCAATTGTTGGCAATGGCCTTGACATATGTTATCCAAGTGAACACGATAAGTTGATGCAGAAAATACAAAATAAGGGGTTATTATTATCGGAATATCCACCGGGAACTATACCAGCAAGATACCGATTTCCGCAGCGCAATCGTCTTATAAGTGCATGGTCGGATGAAATCGTTGTTATTGGTGCTGGAAAAGGCAGTGGTGCATTTATAACAGCAGATTATGGTGATAAATACGGACATAAGGTGTTGTATATGTGATATGGCATAAATAAAGTAAGTCTATTAAATGTGGTAAATTTTGGGTTTCCAACGGTGTTGTTCAACAATATAATAGCAAAATAAATATATAGGGGTATAGTTGACGAGAAAGCGATCATAAACGGGACACAAAAATAGAACAAATGTACGGGAAAATATCTGATACTGGAAATTTGAAAATGAAAAATATGCAAAAAATGATGAAAATGTTTGCCGGAGATAGAATGGCTTAGAAAATTTAGTTGTGGAAAATGGAAATAATAGATATAATATAGAAAAGAAGTAGTTTCCAAAAGCGGATAAGGGGCTTTATTACTATTTTGATAAATATATATTAGGTTATTTGAAATCTCGAAGGGGGATGGATCTATGACAGCATTAAGACGGAGTGCAATATTGGAATTGGAAAAGATACCGGAAGATAAATTGTCTTTTGTAATACAGATTATGCAAGGCGTAAATGGATTATATAATGATACAGATAAGGAGAGGGAAGAAGCGTTTGAACGATTGGAACAGTTACGAAAAAAGGGTACTGTTACAGATGATAAGGCAGAGTTAGCTTCTTATAGGGAAGAAAAATATGGCAGGTAAAATTTTGATTGATACTAATGTATTACTTGATTATCTTTTGGAAAGAGAACCATTCTTTGAGGACGCAAAGAATGTGATTTTGTTATGCATCAAAGGAAAAATAAAAGGATGTATTGCAGCACATTCAATATCTAATATGTTTTACATATTAAGAAAAGATTATACAACTGAGGAACGCAGGGAAATATTATTCAATCTATGCGAAATCTTTGATGTAGAGGGTATAGATAAGATAAAACTATTATCTGGTCTCGTAAATGATAATTTTTCTGATTTTGAGGATTGTCTACAGATGGAATGCGCAAAGAGTTATGGGGCAGAATATATTGTGACAAGAAATGTATCGGATTATTCTGTATCAAATATAAAGGCAATTAAGCCAAGTGATTATTTAGGATTACAAAAAAGAGGTGCCTAAACAAAAGCCAATGCCATTGAAGCCAGTTGTACACAGCTTTGTTTGATAGCCCAGGTGTTGTCAAAGAAAATGTCAAACTATTGATAATTAGCATTTTTGTGAAAGAGGCAATTGAGGTTGCTGAGGGTGGATCTCTTGTTACAATGGGAATCACACTGACTTATCCTTGCACCGGATATGGATATATTCGGTTTGACAAATGAGAAGAAGGTATTGCAAAAAAGGTAATCGAATTTAAGGAAAAGCCGGATCTTGCGACAGCGGAGAAGTATGTTGCAAGTGGAGAATATGCATGGAACAGTGGCATGTTTGTATGGAAAGCTTCTGTGATTTTGGAACAGTTTAAAGAATTTCTTCCAGAGGTGTATGCGTGTCTGGAAAAAATTGGGGATGCAATGGGAACGGACGCTGAGATGGATACTATTAATAAAATTTATCCTGTTATCCCAAGTATTTCGATTGATTATGGAATTATGGAGAAGAGTGATATTGTGAAAGTTATTTCTGCTGATATGGGCTGGAGTGATGTCGGAAGCTGGGACAACCTTGGGGTGCTTCATGATACGGATGCCAATGGAAATATTGTAGCTGGAAATCATTTGGCAATTGATACAAAGGATTGTATTACATATTCGAAGAAGCGCTTGATTACAACGATAGGAGTGGATAACCTGATTATTGTTGAGACAGAGGATGCGATTTTGGTGTGTGATAAGAACCGGGCGCAGGATGTGAAGCTGATTGTTGATAAGTTGAAGGAAGATGGACGGGAGGAGTTGTTGTAGAGAGTAGAAATCAGAAGCCGGTGTGGAAATCGGCTTCTTTTATATAGATAAACTTTAATAAGTTAATTTGGTGATGTGTGCGAATTGTCATTTTGATGAAAAATACTTGATAAATGATATGGAGGAGCGTATTGTATAAATATAGAAAAGAAAATGTAAAACGATAATATATTCATTTGTTAATTGTTGTAGTATCCTGAATTAGTATACGGTTTTATATGAAGATGAGGTGGCAATATGAAGTATGAAGAAGTGGATTATATAAATGAAGATTGTTATTGCTTTTGGTTGAAATAGCATTATGATTATGGCTAAAGAATAATGATTTGGCATGAGGAGGTATGTATGGAATTGTGGAAGAAAAAAGGTGCAAAATTTGAGGATTTTGTTGCATATGTATATCAATCTTTATTGAACCTTAATGATTGTCAGAGCGTTGTGTGTAAGCGCGCAAAGATTAAAGGGGTAGATGGTTTGGAAGGAGAAATAGATGTTTACTATGAATTTCAACACCTCAATTTAACGTATAAAGTAGCCATAGAATGTAAAGATTGGAATAAACCTGTAACAGCAAAAGAAGTAAGAGATTTTTATTCAAAAGTTGAACGCTTAAGCAATGTTGCTGCTGTAATGATATCAACAAGCGGTTATCAGTCTGGTGCTGTTGAGTGGGCGAAGGGACGAGGAATTATTTTGATGAATAAAAATGATTTACCATCTTTTAATGAAATACTTGCTGGAAAAATTAAGAAAGTTTTTTTGCCAGATGAGAAGGTATGTGGGGAGCCATTTTGGACATTAATGGAGATTCAAGAAGATGGAGAAGTAACAGGAACGTATTACTCAGTATCTGATAAAAATGAGGTTCCTATGTTAATTTCAAGACAAACAGCTGAGGAACTGAGAAGAAAATTACCAGATAAAGATAGATGGGTAGTAAGAGGAGTTTCACAAAAACAATTGAAAGCATTAATACAATTATTAGAAAAAATTGGTGGTAAATTGCTATTGTGTCCTATTCCTATTGATAATGATAATATACAATTAATAGATGTCGGCATGGATATATTTAAGAAACATTATTTATGGTGAAGATATAGAAAATTGTTAGTATATTTTTGGGGAAGATAACTTGTCGGAGTTGCACCAACAAAAGCAGTAAATAATTTATTAGAGAATAAGAGAAAAGCACAGAAACTACTAGAAGAAATGTAATTCAAGTAGGAGGAACAGGGCAAGGCTCTGCATTTGGTCGTATGATTCTTTGCGAAACTTATGCAACCAGTAATAGTAAGAAATTTCTTTGATATTGTTGCATTTCAACCAGGAAATAAAAGGGGTCTGACCCCATTAAAAAAATATAAACTTTTTTAATGGGGTACTGTTTGCCGATATTACGGCATCCGGAGCAGAGGCATTTTTGCTGCATATTACCACTACGCCAAGTGTGGCATATGTAGTCCGTGATT
>UMHV01002080.1_pt1 | contig 18475 bp, 20 predicted proteins | sample 1965621 | NCBI WGS metagenome assembly UMHV01 (sample SAMEA4836108, study PRJEB28245) | human gut metagenome | biome: gut microbiome; material: fecal sample | place: Denmark | collected 2008 | reverse complement strand
TTGCGCCTTATGAAACGGACAAGCCTATTTATTATGAATTTACATCGTGTCCGGCGGCGGAGTTTGCCATCCGGCACGGCCTCACGGATATCATGCCCGCCCTGTGTAATGTGGACTATGCGTCCATGGAGGTGCTCCACGCAAGGCTGGTGCGGACAACTACCTGCGTGGATGGCTGCCGATGCGATTATACCATCTGCGGCGATAAAGACCCATACTTAAAGGAACATCCCGAATACCGGGATGAGGCGGGGTTCAGGCGAAACAAATAATACTGCAATACAAAGGCGGTGAGACGAATGGAAACCTTTATCGGAATCATGATCCCTTTCTTGGGAACAGCACTGGGCTCGGCCTGCGTGTTTTTTATGAAAAGATCCCTTGGCGATCTGGTGCAGCGCTCACTCGCAGGCTTTGCCGCCGGCGTGATGGTGGCAGCGTCCATCTGGAGCTTGCTGATCCCCTCCATTGAGCAGTTGGAGGAAATGGGGAAGCTGTCCTTCCTCCCCGCCTTTATCGGATTTTGGGTCGGCGTGCTGTTTTTGCTCCTGCTCGACCACCTGATTCCCCACCTTCACGTGGGAAGCAATCAGGCGGAGGGCCCGAAAAGCAGGCTGAGCCGCACCACCATGATGGTGTTGGCGGTGACCCTGCATAACATCCCGGAGGGAATGGCGGTGGGCGTGATGTACGCGGGCTTCCTCGCGGGAAATACGCAGATCACGGCGGCAAGCGCACTTGTCCTGTCCCTCGGCATTGCCATTCAGAATTTTCCCGAGGGTGCGATCATCTCCATGCCGCTCCGGGCGGAGGGGGAACGCAAGGGCCGAGCGTTTCTCGGCGGTGTGCTTTCCGGCGTTGTCGAGCCTATCGGCGCGGTGCTGACGCTTCTCGCGGCGCAGCTCGTGATCCCGGCGCTGCCGTATCTGCTGAGCTTTGCAGCGGGTGCCATGCTCTATGTGGTGGTGGAGGAGCTGATCCCGGAAATGTCACAGGGGAAGCACTCCAACATCGGCACGATTTTCTTTGCCGTGGGCTTTAGCGTCATGATGACGCTGGATGTGGCGCTGGGATAGGCGCGGAGGTACCGCTTCTTTTGCGACAGCTATGACATCAGCTACGCCGGTCTGCATCCGAAGCTCGTTTGGCATCGGACGAAAACGCTGGGACGTGGCGACGACCGCCGGGATTTTTGCATGAAGACCGTTAGAAAAGAAAGGAGTCCCAAGAATGAAGCCTGACTACAAAAACTGGATCCCCAAGGGAATGCTGTTTTCGCTCATCGCGGGAACGGTGCTGTCGCTTGCGCTGCTGCTCGTTTTCGGTGCATCCGGCATCGGTGTGAGCGGAAAGCTGCGCGTCGTGCTGGGTGTGGTATTCGGAGTCGCCTTTGTCGTCTGTGCAAAGTACACCCAGTGGTGCGTGTATGCCTATCGGAGCTTTTCCTATGACGGCGAGCGCAAGCTCTCAAAGCAGATCATTGACGACACGGCGAAGCATATCACGCTGCCGGAGGGCGGCGTGGGGCTGGACATCGGCTGCGGCAGCGGCGCGCTGACCATTGCCTGCGCAAAGCGCAATCCCCAGGGGAAAATGGTCGGCATTGACCGCTGGGGCAAGGAGTACGCCTCCTTCAGCCTGCCGCTGTGTGAAAAAAACGCCGCTGCGGAGGGCGTGAAAAACGCTTCGTTCCAACGTGGGAACGCCGTGAAGCTGGATTTTCCCGACGAGAGCTTCGACGCGGTGATCAGCAACTATGTCTATCACAATATCGCGGGGAAAGACAAGCAGGCACTTCTGCTGGAAACACTGCGGGTTCTGAAAAAAGGCGGAATGTTTGCCATCCACGACCTGATGTCGCCCGGTAGATACGGCGATATGCAGGCATTTGTCCAAAAGCTCAGGGATATGGGCTATGAGTGCGTGGAGCTGATCGACACGACCGACGGCAGCTTCATGACACCGAAGGAGGCCAAACGCCTGATGCTTCGCGGCTCAACATTGCTGGTGGGAATAAAGTAAAGCATCGATGACATCAGCAATGCCGGTCTGCATCCGAGGCTTACTTGGCAGAGAACCATGACGCCCGTTCACGGCGGCAGTCGGTGATCTTTGAAGAGCCGCCTTCGGGCGGATTCTCAAGGGCTATATGGTTAGAGTATGCTAACCAATAAACATTCAAAGGAGGCGAGAGCGAATGTCTGAAGAAATACTGATCCGTCAAGGTGCGCCGACACTGGCGGGAATCAAGACGGGGAGCTTGTTTCCCTTCCCCTGCGAGGATCACGAGGCACTGATGACGGATATCCGGCAGCTGAACCGGCGGCTGTCGCCCAAGGGGCTTTGCCTGCTGCCGATCCGCTTTCTGGCGGGGCAGGCACTTCTCTACCTCTATCGCCCCGCCGAGCTGCGGCGGGATCTGCGGGACGCGCAGGCATCCAAGCTGCTGCGGCAGGCGGGTTATGGAGATGAGAGCTGTGCGCGCTGTGTGGCGCGGCTTGCCTGCCGCTTCCGTGAGGGCAAAGAGTTCCCCCATGAGGTGGGGTTGTTTCTCAGCTATCCACCGGAGGATGTAAAGGGCTTCATCGACCACCGCGCCAGCGGCTTCAAATGCGCTGGGCTCTGGAAGGTCTACGGGGACGAGGAAAAAGCACGCTCGCTATTCTGGAAATACAGAAAATGCACGGAGATCTACTGCACACTTTGGCAAAGCGGCTTGAAGCTGGAGCAGCTTGCCGTTGCAGTTTGATCATATAAAATCATCGAAAGAAAGGAACTGACAAACATGAAATCTGCTGTTGTTTATTGGAGCGGTACGGGCAATACGGAGGCGATGGCGCAGGCCGTTGCCGAGGGCATGACCGCTGCGGGCGCGGAGGCTGTGCTGCTCACGCCTGCCGAGGCCGCACCCGGCGATCTGAACGCCTACGCCGCCATCGCCTTCGGCTGCCCTGCCATGGGCGCAGAGGTGCTGGAGGAAATGGAGTTCCAGCCCATGTTCGATGCGTGCAAGCGCAGCCTCGGCGGGAAGCGTGTGGCACTGTTCGGCTCCTACGGCTGGGGCGACGGCGAGTGGATGCGTACTTGGGAGAGCGACTGCGACAACGCAGGAGTGAACCTCGTTTGCGAAAGCGTAATCTGCACGGAAGCTCCCGACGAGACAGCGCTTGAAGCCTGCCGCGCCTTGGGCAAGGCGTTGGTGGAGTGAGAAATGATGCCTGCCGCTGACGGTAACTTCAGCGGCAGCTTGCGCGGTTTGCATTTGCCAAACAGCCTATCCGAAAAGGCAGGGACACCTCTTGCGGTGTTCCTGCCTTGCGCTGTATGGCGAGTATTGAAAAAGAATATGCGCAAGCATCCAAGACAGGTGAACAGAGAGGCACTGTGTTGAATTGGGCAAACAGAAAAATCGCAAGCCTCATTGACAAACTCAATATGCTCGGTTATAATATACCAGCAGTATATACTACCGGTATATCGGGGGGCGCCAATGGAACGTACAGAGACTCAAATAAAGATCCTTGAGATTGGGAAAAGAGAGTTCTTGGAGAAAGGTTTTAAGGACGCATCTCTAAATAAAATCGTCGCGGAGGCAGGCTTCACGAAGGGTGCCTTCTACGGCTACTACCCGGATAAGACCGCTCTGTTTGAAGATCTTGTGGGCGAGACCGCAAGCGAGCTGCTCACCCGCTTCAAGGCAGCACAGGACGATTATTTTGACCTTGTCCCGGAGGGAAAAGCAAAAGACAGTCTGGCACTCTCCACCCAGCACCTGCACGAGTTTGTCGCGTTCATGTACGACCATTTCGACGAATTCAAGCTGATTCTCTGCCGGGCGGAGGGAACGGGCTACGCGGATTTCATCGAGGTGCTGGTGGATCTGGAGGTCGATCGATCCGAAGAATACTACGCCCTCCTCAGAAAAAACGGTATGCTCTCCGGGAGCATGACTCGTCAGCTTCATCACATGATCACAAGGGCCTACTTTACCGCGGTGTGTGAAACCATCGTCCACGATATGCCAAGAGAGGAAGCCATGAAATACGTTGATGAACTGGCTATCTTTTTCCACTCCGGCTGGAGCGGACTTTTAAGGCTCGAATGAGCCTTAAAAAAATAACTGTCAGTTAGTTACCTCTAACCGATGCGGCACATCCTCCAACAAATCCATATATTTTAAGAAAGGAACACGGAATATGAGCAAACAGAAAAAAACAAAGCAGCCGCCGGTGCTGGGCAGGCTGCTGGAATATGCCGGAGGGCATAAGTGGCTGTCCGTATTGGGCTGCGGGCTGTCCGGCGTTTCGGCGGCAGTCGGCATTTTCCCGTTTGTCTTTGTCTGGTACGCGGCCAGAGGCATTTTAACGCCGGGAGGCGGCGTTCCGGCAGGGCTTGCCCGCTACGGCTGGTATGCGCTGGCGGCGGCGCTTCTGAGCGCGGCGATCTATTTCGCCGGGCTCATGTGCACGCATCTTGCGGCCTTCCGGGTGGCGACGAATATGCGAAAGGCGGCGGTCGCCCATCTCATTGACCTGCCGCTGGGGTACTTTAACGCCAACCTCACGGGGCGGCTGCGCAAGCAGATCGACGACAACGCGGCGCTGACAGAAACGCTCCTTGCCCACACTATCCCCGACGCGGTGGGCGGGATCGTAACGCCGATACTGGCGGTGGGGCTGCTCTTCGTCTTTGACTGGCGCATGGGGCTTGCCTGCCTGATCCCCATGGTCATCGGGCTTGTCTGCCTGATGAGTATGATGACCGGGACGGGCATGAAGTTCTTTGAGGAATACCAGCGGGCAGGAGAGCGCATTTCCGCCGAGGCCACAGAGTATGTCCGGGGTATCCCGGTGGTCAAGGTATTCCAGCAGACGGTTTACTCCTTCAAGAGCTTTCATGCCGCCATCCTCAGCTACCGCGACCTTGCCAGCGGCTACGCCATGATGTGCCGTATGCCCTACACCCTGCTTACAGTGGTGCTGAACGCCATGTTCCTGCTCCTTATGCCATTAGGGATGCTTCTCATCGGCGGTGCGGCAGACGGCTGGGCGGTGCTGGCCGATCTGGTGTTTTACATCTTCTTCGCGCCCCAGCTGGCCTTTATGATGGAGCGGCTGATGTACGCGGTCAACGCACAGATGGAGGCCGCCGAGGCAGTGAACAAGCTGGAGGCCATATTGAGAGAGTCGCCCCTTCCCGAGCCTGCGGCGGACAGCGGAAACAAGCCCGCGGACAGCAGCATTTCCTTTGAAAACGTCACCTTTTCCTATGACGGCGCAGAGAGACCCGCGCTGACAAATGTGAGCTTCCACCTGCCGCAGGGGGAGGCGTGGGCACTGGTGGGCCCCTCCGGCGGCGGCAAGACCACCATCGCCCGGCTGATCCCGCGCTTTTTCGATGTGCAGGCAGGGGCGGTGCTTCTGGGCGGACGGGATGTGCACAGCATCCCCACCGCGGAGCTGATGGAGCAGATATCCTTTGTCTTTCAGGAGGTGCGGCTCTTTAAAAAGAGCATCCGCGACAACATCCGCGCCGCGCGGCCGGACGCCACCGAGGCGGAGATATTACACGCGGCGCAGCTTGCTCAGTGCGGCGATATTCTGGAAAAGACGCCGGGCGGGCTGGACGCCGTGATCGGCGCCAAGGGCGTGTACCTCTCCGGCGGCGAGATGCAGCGCATCGCGCTGGCCCGGGCGATTTTGAAGGACGCGCCCATCGTGGTGCTGGATGAGGCAAGCTCCTTTGCAGACCCGGAGAACGAGGCGAAGATACAAAAGGCCTTCGAGGCGCTAATGAAGGGCAAGACCGTGTTGATGATCGCCCACCGCCTGTCCACGGTGCGGAACATGGATCGCATCCTCGTCATCCGGGACGGCGAGATCGCCGAGGAAGGAAAGCACGACGAGCTCCTTGAAAAGGGCGGCGTATACGCCGCTATGTGGGAGGAGTACCAAAAGGCCGCGCAGTGGAAGGTGGGAGGTGCCGCATGATCGAACGCATCCGCAAAAAATACGCCATGACGGAGAAGGGCGCAAAAGACTATGTGGCCGCCGTGTTCTGGTCCGTACTGGTCAACATCAGCAAAATGCTGCCCGTGGGCGTGCTGGCCACGGCACTCTCCGGCATTGTCGAGGCGCTGACAAACGGCACCGACCCAGGGGCGGGGCTTACGCGCTTTCTGGTCGCGGGCGTCCTTGCCCTCGCCGCGCTCTTTGTGACCTTTCTGATCCAGTACAAGGCCCTATACGAAGCCACCTACCGGGAGAGTGCCAACCGCCGCATCCGGCTGGCAGAGGTGCTGCGCCAGCTTCCGCTGTCCTTCTTTGGAAACCGTGACCTGACCGACCTGACCACCACCATCATGGGGGATACCGAGACGCTGGAAAAGGCATTCTCCCACTTTTACCCCGCCATGCACGGCGCGCTCATCTCCACGGCGCTGATTTCCGCAGGTATGCTGCTTTACGACTGGCGGATGGCGCTGGCTCTTTTGTGGGTGGTGCCTGCGTCGCTGCTGATGGTCTATCTCTCCCGGCGCATGGAAAAGCGGCATATAAAGAAGGGCCTCGTCACCCGGCGTGCGGCCACCGACGCCATGCAGGAGGTGCTGGAGTGCGCGCCGGAGATCAAGGCGTGCAACCAAAAGACGCGGTATATCGCTGACCTGAACCGCAGGCTGGACGAGGCGGAGCAGGACACCATCCGGGGCGAGCTGTTCACAGGCTCCGTGGTCACGGCGGCACAGTCCTTTCTAAAGCTGGGCATCGCCACAACCGTCCTCGCGGGGGTAACGCTGATGAGCCGCGGCGACCTGGCGCTGATCCCGTTTCTGATGTTCCTTATCGCCGCCACCCGGGTATATGACCCCATCGGCTCCATGTTTGCCAATATGGCAGCGGTATTTGCCAGCGAGGTGCGCATCGAGCGTATGCAGGAGATCGAGAGCGAAAAGCGCATGACCGGACTGACCGAATATGATCCAGATGGCTACGACATCCACTTTGAGCATGTGACCTTTGCCTACCGGGAAAAAGAGGACGTGCTAAGAGACGTTTCCTTTACGGCGAAGCAGGGGCAGGTGACGGCGCTGGTGGGCCCCTCCGGCGGCGGCAAATCCACGGCAGCCAAGCTGGCAGCCCGCTTCTGGGACCCGGCGGAGGGAACGGTGCGGCTGGGCGGCGTGGACGTGTCCACGGTGGACGGCGAGGCACTGCTGAAAAACTACGCCATCGTATTTCAGGATGTGGTGCTGTTTGCGGATACCGTGATGGAAAACATCCGCCTCGGCAAGCGGGACGCCACCGACGAGGAGGTGCTGGCGGCGGCGAAGGCGGCGCAGTGCGATGCCTTTGTATCCAAGCTGCCGGAGGGCTACCATACCCTGATCGGGGAAAACGGCTCCCGGCTCTCCGGCGGCGAGCGGCAGCGCATTTCCATTGCCCGCGCCATCTTGAAGGACGCGCCGGTGATTTTGCTGGATGAGGCCACGGCCTCGCTGGACGTGGAAAATGAAACGGCGGTGCAGGCGGCATTGTCCGGATTGATCAAGGATAAGACGGTGCTCATCATCGCGCACCGCATGCGTACCGTCATGAACGCCGACCAGATCGTCCTGCTCTCCGGCGGCCGCGTGGTTGAGATGGGTTCTCCGGCAGAGCTGCTGAAAAAGAACGGCCTGTTCCGCCACATGGCGCAGCTCCAGAGCGAGAGCATGGAGTGGACGGCGTAGAAAACCCCGAAGGAAACAGAATCCCAAGTGCAATATTGGAAAACGAAGTATCGAAAACAAGGAGGCGTTTATGAAAGAAACAAATAAATGGTCTGTCAGGGATGTGATCACCACGGTGCTGCTCTCCGCAGTACTGATCGTAATCCAGCTCGTCGTCAACATGGTCTGCATGGCCAACGACTTTGTCAGCATGGTGCTGTCCGTGGGGATCACCATGTTCCTCTGCGCGCCGGTCTATATGCTCATGGTCAGCCGGATCGGAAAGCGTTTTGTGACGCTGATCTATATGACGATCCTCGGCGTGATTTTCCTGCTGATGGGCAACTGGTTCTTGCTTCCTTATTACGTTCTCGTGGGAATCCTCTGCGAGGCGATTCTCTGGAAGGAAGGCTCCTGCCAAAAGCCGAAACGGCTGACCGCCGCCTGGATGGCGGCAAGCCTGCTGTACAACGGGGTCAATCTGCTGCCCATTTGGTTCTTCTGGGACACCTACTACGATTTTGCACTGGCAAGCGGCATGGAGCAGAGCTACATCGATTCCTATGTGCGTTACTACACCTCTCCCGGTTGGCTGGCCTTTATTCTGCTGTTTACGACGCTGATGGGCTTTTTAGGCTGCATGGTGGGCAGTCGGCTGATCCGCAGGCATTTTAAGAAGGCCGGCGTTCTATGAGGGCGGACGCATCCTTCGCGGTGCCGGTCAAGCTGTGGGCGCTGCTGTGCGTCTTTGCCGGAGTAACCATCGGCAGGAATGTGCTGCTCACCTGCATCCTGACCGGCGGGGCACTTCTTTATCTCGTCCTGCAGCGGAGCTTCCGCCTTGCCGCGTCCTATGGCTGCTTTTATCTGCTGCTGGCGCTGCTGCTGTACGGCATCCGCTTTCACGGGCTGCACATGCCGGTCTTTTCGGAATTTTATGTTCTGATGTTCTGGAATCTGTCACCGATCTTTCTGGTGTCATGGGATCTGATCACCACGCCGCCGGGAATGCTCTCCGCGTTCTTATCCCGCCTCCGTATGCCCACCCCGTTCATTCTCGGGCTTCTTGTGGTCTTTCGCTTCTTTCCCACCATGCGGACGGAGCTAAAGGGAGTAGGCAGGTCGATGAAAAACCGAGGGCTGACCGCGGCGGGGCAGCTGCTCGCGCATCCCGTGCAGAGCATGGAGTATGTGCTGGTTCCGTTTCTTCTTCGGGTGTTGCAGCTTGCCGATCAGCTTTCCGTTTCCGCCGTCGCGAGGGGCGCGGAGCGTCCGGGCGTGCGCGGCAGCTATTATGAGAAAAGGATCGGGGCGCGGGATCACATTGCGGCAGCCGCATGTGCGATAGTCACGGCTTCCTATTTGGTTTTGGAAAGGAGCATGGCATGATCGAGCTTACACGCGCTTCTTTTCAATACGAAAACTCAGACAGAGGCGTACAGGACATTTCCCTCTCGGTAAAAGGCGGCGAATGCGTCGTGCTGACGGGGCTCTCCGGCTGCGGCAAGACCACCGTGACAAGGCTTGTCAACGGGCTTGCGCCATCCTATTACCCCGGAGCCTTCAGCGGAAGCGTGAGGATAGACGGCAAGGACATATCAAGGCTTTCCACATGGGAGATCGGGTGTTTGGTGGGAAGCGTTTTTCAGGACCCCAAAAGCCAGTTCTTTTCCTCCGAGCTTGCCGGTGAGGTGGCCTTTCCCTGCGAGAATTACGGCCTGTCCGCCCGGGAAATACGGGCGCGGACGGACGCCGCCATAGAGGCGTTGAAGCTGTCCCATTTGAAAGACAGGGCAGTTGACGTCCTCTCAAGCGGAGAAAAGCAGCGGGCGGCCATTGCGTCCGTATATGCCATGAAGCCAACGGCCTTTGTGTGCGATGAGCCGACGGCCAACCTCGATGCCGACGGGACGAACCAGCTTGCGCAGACCCTACGGCAGCTCAAGGAGCAGGGCTTTACCCTGCTCATCGCGGAGCATCGGATCGACTGGCTGATGGGGATCGCAGACCGGTTTTTATATCTGCGGGACGGCAGAATAGCGGCCGAGTATACACCTGAGGATTTGCTCCTTCTGCCGGAAGCAGACATCTTAGGTATGGGCCTGCGCTCTCCGCACGAGGGAAAGCGCCTTCCCGTTCCCTCCGTATTGGACGAAAGCCCTGCCGTCTTGAAGACAGCAGGGCTCTCGAAAAGAATACGCAAAGAAGTTATTTTTGAGGATATTTCGCTGTCCGTTCCAGAGGGCAGTGTGACCGCCATAACGGGACAAAACGGCGCAGGGAAAACCACCCTTGCGCAGATCCTCTGCGGGCTGACAAAGCAGACAAGGGGACATATCCTGATAGACGGGAAAAAAGCAAGAGCGGCAGTCCGGCACAGGGAGATCTATTACTGCGGCAACGACACGTCAACGCAGTTTTTTACGGCGAGCGTGGCGGAGGAGCTGCTGCTGAATACCGAATTGACGGAAGAAAACAAAGACCGTGCCAGACATTTGCTGAAGGAGTTTGGGCTTTACGAGTACAGGGACGCGCACCCGTCCACCCTGTCTGGCGGGCAGAAGCAGCGGCTTGCCATTGCCTGCGCCATCTTTTCCGGACGCAGGATATTGATACTCGATGAGCCCACCAGCGGCCTTGACGGGCAGAATATGCGCCTCGTCGCGGAAAGGCTGAGAAGCGAAGCGCGGAACGGCAGAACCATTCTCGTGATCACCCACGACAGGGAGCTGATCGAGAGCTGCTGCGATACCGTTGTGGAGGTCGGTACAAAGCCCAGCGAGGTACAGTGAATGCCTTTTGCCATTGAGCCAACGCGGGGCAAATGCACGAATGTTACTTTGCGTTGCTTGCCGCAACGGTGTTGCTGTTGCTATACTATCGTAATCGAAGCGCGGCACGGAATTTTCGGTTGATACGACCCACGCTGCCTCAGTTTACAAACGATGCGTTTCCCAGCCGGTAGTACCGGCAGCCATCCTCCTCGTACCATTCAAACGTACCCACCACGGTGATCTCCGCCCCCAGCTCCGGATAATCATCGGGATAGACAGGCTTTCCGGCGAGGGCAAACTCCAGCCCCTGTGCGCAGCAGGCGGTGGCATCGGCAATCATGCAGGCAAAGAACATTTTGTCCGGGATAAAAGCACCGTTTTCGTCGGTGGCCTGGTATATGGTGAACTGTCCCTGCATTTTGACGGTTTTTCCGATGTAGTTATCCGGAAAGGATATGATGCTGTTGACCTCGGAATAGACCATGATGCCGCTGAGTGCGGTCAGGTCAATGTCGACCGCGGCGGTGCCGTCTGCATCCTCCGCAGCGGGCTTTTGCGCGGTATCCTCACGGCCGCAGGCGGCGAGAGTGCAGAGCAGCAGAGCCGCCAACAGCAAGCAAAATAGTTTTTTCATCTGCGAACACCTCCCAATACCGTGTCTGCCAGCCACGACAGACCGAAAGCGCCGATCTGAACGGCGACGATGGTGGAGCCTACCGGCGTACCGGCGAGAATGGACGCCAGAATGCCGAGCAGCGCACAGAAAACCGAAAGGGCTGCCGCGCAGACGGTCACGCTGCGAAAGCTCTTGAACATCCGCATGGCGGACAGTGCCGGGAAGATCACCAGTGCGGAGATCAGCAGGGAACCCACAAGGTTCATCGCCAGCACGATGATGACCGCAACGACGACGGCGATCAACAGGTTGTAAAGCCCCGCCTTCGTGCCGGTCGCCCTTGCGAAGCTCTCGTCAAAGGTCACGGCGAAGATCTTATTGTAGAACAGAATGAACACCGCCACGACCAGCACCGACATTCCCACGCACAGCCACACCTCTATGGGGGACAGCGTCAGAATGGAGGTGGAGCCGAACAGCGTGCTGCACACATCGCCCGAAAGATTGGACGAGGTGGAAAAAATGTTCATCAGAAGATACCCAATAGCAAGTGCTCCCACCGAGATCATGGCGATGGCGGCGTCGCCCTTGATTTTCGTGTTCTGTCCGGTGCGCAGGAGCAGCACGGCGCTGAGGATGGTAATGACCATTACAAGGGGCATTTTGTTGGTGATCTGCAGCACGGCGGCAATCGCCATTGCGCCGAATGCCACATGGGACAGACCGTCACCAATGAAGGAAAACCGCTTCAGCACCAGCGTCACGCCCAGCAGGGAAGAGCAAAGCGCGATCAGTACACCGACAATGAGGGCATAGCGGACAAAGGGGTATGCCCAATAGAGAGCCAGCTTTTCCAAGATAGCGGTCATTGGCTGTCACCGCCTTTCTTCACGTCAAACAGCCGCCCTTGCGGGCTTTGGAGATAGTCCGCCCTTGTCCCAAAGAAAACGGTGTCGCCAATATGCAGAATATGGCTGGCGTATCGGACGGCGGCAGCCACATCGTGAGAGATCATGATCACGGTGATGCCGTCCTCACGGTTGAGCTTTTCGATGAGCGCATACATTTCAGCCGTCACCTTGGGGTCAAGCCCGGAAACAGGCTCATCAAGAAGCAGCATTTTTTGCGTGGCGCACAGCGCGCGGGCAAGCAGCACCCGCTGCTGCTGCCCGCCGGACAGCTCCCGATAGCACCGCCTTGCGAGCCGAGTGATCTGCATCTTATCCATAGCCTCCGCTGCAAGTTTCTTTTCTTCTTTGTTATAAAAAGGACGGCTGCCGCAGCGTCCCAGGCACCCGGAGAGAACGATCTCTCTCACGGATGCCGGGAAGTCCTTTTGTACCACTGTCTGCTGCGGCAGATAGCCGATCTCGTTTTTCCTCAGCCCATCGCCCGTCAAAATTCTGCCGCTGATGGGTGTCTGCAAGCCGAGGATCGTTTTCATAAGGGTACTCTTGCCGGAGCCGTTTTCCCCTACGATGCAGAGATAGTCGCCTGCAAGGAGCTCAAAGCTGAGGTCTTGGAGAACGGGCCGTCCATCGTAACCGGCACAGAGCATTTGACAAGTGAGCTGAGCCATAGACCTACCTCCTTAACCCAATGCTTCCTTCAGCACGGAGAGATTTTTCTCCATAACGGAAAGGTAGGTGGCGCCGTTTGCCACGTCCTTGGAGGTGGTGGACTGCATGGAATCCATGGTCAGCACCTTCTGATTCTTCCCGGCGGTGTTCTGAACGATGGTTTCCGCGATCCTGTGCTGTGCGCCCTCGATGGTCAGCACGCAGGGAAGTTCCAGGTCGTCCACCTTCTTTGCAAGAAACGAAACGGTTTCAAAGCTGGCCTCGGTCTCGGCGGAGCAGCCCGCAAAGGCGGCGTAGTAGCGCAGGCCGTAATCATCCACCAGATAACGGAACGGGAAACGGTCGCCAAACAAAACGGTCTTATGGGCCGCACCGTCCACGGCTGCCTTATAGTCTGCGTCAAGAGCAGCCAGCTTGTCCCTATACGCCGCGGCGTTGGCGATATAGGTGTTCTTGTTGTCCGGGTCGATGGCACACAGCGCGTCCGCGATCGTCACGCAGAGTACTTGGGCGTTCTTCAGGGACAGCCAGACGTGCTCGTCCATTTCCTCCCCATGGTCATGCCCCATCAGCTCGTCAAGGATGTCCTCTGCGGAAAGCGCGTCCTTCACAAAAAACGGATTGGTCTTGGCGCTCATCAGCGCATCGAAGCCGTCGTTGCCGAAGTAGATATGGAAATGCTCCGCCTCGCCCGGCTCGTGACCGTGGTCGTTGAACTGCACATATTGGGGCGCATCGGCACTGGTGGTTTCGAACTGATAGCGGACGCTGCGGATCTTGCCCTCGTCATCCAGCTTCGGCTGATAACCGGCATAGGTGTATTCAGCGGAAACGGTTTTTCCGTCTCCATAAGTGAAGGTGATCGTGTTACCGTTGATAGAGATCTTCTCAGCGTCGCATTGCCACGAGGTCTTGTACTTCTCCCAATAGGTGTCCTTTGTGGTCGAGCTGTCCCCGTCCTCATCCGCCCTGTGTTGGCAGAATTTGTCCAGGTCGCCGTTCAGCAGATAGGGGTGCAGGGACTTCCACGCACCGGCGAAATCCGAGAGGGTGCGATCCCTGATGTCATTCTCTGTAAGCTGTTCATCGTGGCTGTGACCGTGGTCGTGACCGTCCTCCTGCATACCCTCAACGGTCTCCTCCGCTTTCACGGAATCACCCAGCACCTCCAGCAGATTGATGACCTTTATATTCTTGTTGGCGGCGTTTTTCAGAGCATTTTCCACCCAGCCGTCGGACTCGCCGCCCACATAGACAAACAGGTCGCAATCGGAAATCTTGACAATATCATCGGCGGTGGGCTGGTAGCTGTGCAGGTCAACGCCGTTATCCAGCAGCATGGTGACCTCGGCGTTCTCCGCCTTGTCGCCCAGGATCGCCCTGACCCAATCGTATTCGGGGAAGATGGTCGTGACGACCTTCAATTTGCCGGCTTTTCCGGCATCCTGCGGCTTTCCGCAGCCGGCAAGGACGCCGACCAGCATCATAAGCGCAAGCAGCAGCGCAGTTATCTTTTTCATAGGCTATATGTACCTCCAGATTATGATAAGAACGTAAAAATGGGCGCAAAAATACAAGGGTGACGGCAACGCCGCGAAAGCCTATCCGAAAACGGATAGACTACACCCTCGTAAGTAGTTCTTATTTAATCTGAAAGCTTGACCTTGAGTGAAACCAGAGTAAACGTGCGGACAAGCTCCACGCAGGAGGGAATGACGCTGCACGGGGCATACCTGACCGCCGCGGCGAAAACCGCGGCAGCACCGGCAAGTCCAATGCTCTTGAGCAGATTTTCACAGACCTGCAGCTGGTGGCAGATGGCGCAGTCCTCGCCGGAGCAGTTATGGTTGGCTTCGACCGCAATGTAGACAGCGGAGGACAGCATGACAGCCGCCAGCACGGCTGCCAGCAAGCCTGTGATCAAACGAGATTTCTTTGTCATGGTCTGTCCTCCTTCCAAATATTATTCTTCCCGGCAGTCCGCGCAGGTGCCATAGAGAACCGTGTCGGCGGCGTCCAGCGTGAATTGCTCGCTCTGCGCCAGGTGCTTTGCAAACAGGGCGGCGTTGCCGCTTGCCATGTGAAAGGTCCTGCCACATTTTACACAGCTCATGTGCAGCGCACCCTTGCAGCTCTCGGCGTCAAGGTACTGAAAGTAGACCTCCCGCGTGCCGCTCTTGCTGCTGCGCCGCACTTTTTCTTCCGCCTCTAACTGCGCAAGGTTCCGGTATACGGCGCTGAGGCTGATCTTTTCATCCGACAGCGCGTCCGCAATTTGCCGTGCGGACAGCAGCTCATCCGGGTGCCGGCTCAAATAGGCAAGCAGAGCCTTCCTCTGCCGCGTGCTGTAACTGGACAAGTCACCACGCCTCCAATTTGCAATTCATTTGCAATTCAGCATAACATGATGCCGCCCCGATGTCAATATGCAAATTCGTCGCAAATTAACCGTCAACGCGGATAGCGCCCGCTCCGCTGAAATGGGCTGCGGCAGAGCTGAATGATCCGCGCTCTGTTTTCGGCGGCGAAAAGGCAGCGGCAAATGCCAGGTGAAAAAGCGGTAGAAAAACCTAAAAAGATATGCTTCACACTTATCAAACCCCAAAAGCTCTTTCAGAGCAAAAGGATTTCATTACGAACAGCAGCTGACCCTCCGTATGCTTCAGCACATACGGAGGGTCAGTTGGTTTGTGTGGCCTGCTCAGTCGAGCAGGGGCTTTTTTCTGCTGCGTCAACGTATTCGTCTGCGGCCTATCCCTCAAACAAATTCAGAAGGTATCCGTAGCCCTCGGCCTCCATTTTCGCGTAAGATACGAAGCGGAGGGCGGCGCTGTTGATGCAGTAGCGCACACCGTTGGGTGACTCCGGATCGCCGGTGAACACATGGCCCAGATGGGAGTCGCCGGCGCGGCTGCGCACCTCTGTGCGGCGCATGCCGTGGCTCAAGTCTTCCCGTTCCACCACAGCAGGACTCTCGATGGGCTTTGTAAAGGCAGGCCAGCCGCAGCCGCTTTCAAACTTATCCGTAGAGGAGAACAGCGGCTCGCCGGTGACGATGTCCACATAGATGCCCTTTTCGAACTTGTCCCAGAGCTCGCCCGTGAAGGCGCGCTCCGTGCCGCTCTCCTGCGTGACGCGGTACTGCTCCGCCGTCAGCGTGTCCCGGATGGTCTCCGCCGCGGGCTTCCGGTAGTCGCCCGGATCGATGCGAAGCCTGGAGAACAGCTCCATCTCCGCCCGGGGGATGTGGCAGTAGCCGTTGGGGTTCTTTTCCAGGTAGTTTTGGTGATATTCCTCGGCGGGATAGTAATTCCTCAGCGGGCCGATCTCCACAAAGAATTTCTCGCTGCGGCCCCGCTCGATGTCCGCGATGCGCTCCACCGTTTCCCTGGCCTTGTCATTGGTGTAGTACACGCCGGTCTGATACTGGCTGCCTCGGTCATTGCCCTGCTGGTTCTGCACCGTGGGGTCGATGACGTAGAAGTAAGCCAGCAGCAGGGCATCCAGACTCACCTGCTCAGGGTCATACTCCACCCGCACGGTCTCCCGGAAGCCGGTGTCGCCCTTGCAGACGGTCTGGTAGGTGGCGTCCGCCTCGCAGCTGCCGTTGGCGTAGCCGCTCTGGGCGTCGATGACGCCGGGGATGAACTGCATGAGCTGCTCCATGCCCCAGAAGCAGCCGCCTGCCAGATAGATGACATTTTCCGTGGTGTCCATATACATACCCTCCTCGCCGGGCATATCCGAGGACTGTCCGGCCATGTCCGTTCCCTGCGTGTCCTTTTCCTGCGGTATATGCTGCCGTTCTGCGGCGCAGCCGCTGAGCAGCAGTGCCGAGGCGAAAAGAAGGGCCAATACGCTTCGATACATGGCGTTTCCTCCTTTCAGGGGGAGCAAGGGTCACTCTGCCCTGTCACCGTTCCGCCCTTTGCCGCGGCTGGGCCGCAGGACGGTATACAGCAGCGACCCAAGGACGCAGCCGAAGCCGGTGGAGAGCCACGGGCTGGACGTAACGGCGCAGGTGCCGGTGGCGCAGCCCACATAGCGGTAGTACAGCCACCCTCCGGCACTGCCCACCAGAGGCAGGGCAATGGCGCGCAGAATGCTCGTCAGCTTACAGTTCTTTTTCTTCATAATAGCCTCCCTTTGAAGATATTGGATCAGCCAATATCGGCAGCCAGTGCCTTGTCGATCTGGGCTTGCAGTGCATCGGCCTGCGCCTTGCTGGTGATAGCTCCCACAATGGGATCACCCACGATGCGGCCGCTGCGGTTGACCACGTAGGTGGTGGGATAGGCGTAGATGCTCTCCACGAACTTGCCCGCCTCGCTGCCGGAATCGAAGTACACGTTCTGATAGGTGGCGCCGCTCTGAGTCAGTACATCCTTGGCGTCAGAGATAGCCGCCTCGTTGCCGTCCAGCGTAAAGGCATTGATGCCGATCAGCGCACCGCCCTTGCCGGAAAGATCCTTGTTCAGCGCGTCCAGATCGCCCAACTCGCCCACACAGGGACCGCAGGTGGTGAACCAGAAATTCACCACGGTGACGGCCTTGCCGGAGAACAGATCACTGCTCTTTACCGTATTCCCGTCCAGATCCTTGCCCTCAAAGGCGGGGAACTTCGGCAGGCTGCTGTCATCCGTCTTGCTGCCCGTGCTGCCACTATCGGTCTTATTGCCCGTACTGCCATTGTCGGGGGTGTTGCCCGTGCTGCCGCTATCGGTTTTATTGCCTGTGTTGCCGCCGTCGGTCTTATTGTCCTTGCTGCCGCCGTCGGGCATCGTGTCCATATCCTTGTCCGCCGGCATATTCATATCGCTGTCCAGAGATTTTTGCATGATCTCGGGATACTTTTCCTCCAGTGCGGCCAGCTTGTTTCCGATGTCGCGGATCTTCTCTGCCTCACTCTGAAGCAGCTTCAGCTCATCTGATGAAAACTGATCCTTGGCGGCGTCGATGGTTTCCAGCAGGAAGTCGCCGTAGTTTTTGCCGTCCTCCATCATGATCTTACCCTTGTCCGCTGCCATAAAGACCTTTTCCCAAAGTGCTGTGTTCTCCGCCAGAATAGCAGCCTCCTGCGCTGTCAGTTCCTTGTGCATGGCGGCTGCCTCCTCGGCGTTCTTCGGCTCGTTGTCCATGCCGTCCATGTGATCGCCGCCCTTTGCGCCGCAGGCGGCCAGAGAGAGCACCAGCACGACTGCCAACAGCAATGTCATTAGTTTCTTCGTGTTCATGTTCGTTCCTCCTTGCTCTTTGTCGTCGTTCTTCTGCGGCGTTTCTGCCGCAAGGACTGTTTATTTTTACTGTCTCCACGGCCGCAGCGGAAGAGGGCGGCATTGGTGGGACAGACACGCTGCATTCTATTACCATAATAAAGTGAATGGGTTAAAATCCTTGTTAAGAACGGGGATTTAATGGAAATATATCTTATATTTGCTGAAAATAAAGCGATTGGGGCAAAAAGGCAGGGGCAGCAAGAAGAAAGCCCCTGCGAAAAAGAACCAAGCCCAAAAGCTGCGCGGCTGCGGAGAGCGTTCTCCCCGCAGCCGCGCAGCCGTTTTCGGGCTTTATCGCTTGTCGCTTGGCTCCTGCCCTTCAGAAAGCTCACGCCTCCTCAAAGCTGTCCTTACCCACGCCGCACAGGGGGCATTCAAAATCCTCCGGTACCTCGCTCCAAGGCGTTCCCGGCGCGATACCGCCCTCGGAATACCCCACGCTCTCGTCGTACTCCCAACCGCAAACGGTGCAAACGTATTTCATAATATTTCTCCTTTCGTGTTCTCCTGTGTTTTACTCC
>UMHV01055950.1_pt1 | contig 18600 bp, 10 predicted proteins | sample 1965621 | NCBI WGS metagenome assembly UMHV01 (sample SAMEA4836108, study PRJEB28245) | human gut metagenome | biome: gut microbiome; material: fecal sample | place: Denmark | collected 2008 | reverse complement strand
ACTTTCCTCATTCTTCTCTCAAACACTTTTTATATGTACTTTCCTTAAGGGAAATTGAGAAATGGTGGTCTGTAGTGGATTTCTTGAATTTTGAACATGGAGGAAATTATCAGCCAGTAAGGTTGGACGAAGAATCCATATCAATGGCGATTTTGTATGTTTGCCAACTACATATATGATAAGCTTTTAAATTATTACTCAATTGTAGTACTATCGTGTCATTCGTGAGAACAGCATAAGTAACAGATGTTTTTAAAAAGTTTGAACCGACTCACAACATATTTGTTTATTTTTATATTCTCAAATCGCATCGCTTGTGATGAGTAGTGCGATTTTAATCGTTCTGCAAAAGACAACAGCGGTTTTTCCTTAATGGAAAACCGCTGTTATTTTATATTGTTAACTTTTTTTTCTTAAAACGATCAACTTTTTTATAGCCTCTTCCATATCGTTTTCCTTTGACACCAATTAAGCCACCTTCGAAGAAGTTGATAACATCGTCCTTATGAAGTTTTGAAAGCATGCTATTGAAGGTATCTTCTCTTGTAGAAGGTCTTAATTCCTGAACTTCTAAGAGGAGTTGGTCTCTTTCAAGCGGGAGAGAGCATCTGTTGAGTACAATTTCCACTGCTTTAGCAACACTCAACTTTTGGGTAGATAGCTCCTTTTCTGTAAGAGTTACCTCTTTTGGAGTGGCAGCAATCAGTTCAACCTGCTTTGCCTGTTTTGAAAAAGACTCCATATCAACATTGAGCGTGAGTCCCAGGATATCGGACATGATACTTTTGAGAACATTGATAAACAGTTCGCTATCTTTACCTTTTAAAGAGGTTCCCTGTTTCCAATAGCGTCCCTTGAATGCAAGGCCGGTAAGTTCTTCAATATCCTGTGGGGTTGCTTCCTCTTTATTGAAGAGACGATTATTGGCTACATTGAGGAATGATGCGTATGAAAATGTTGAAAATTGGCTTGGTACAAGATAGGTATATGTTTTAGCAGTTTCTTCAGTTGAAGACGGATTTTTAAGATTTATCATACTCATTCCCTTCACTAATGCGATGAGAAATACCATACTTGGGTAGGATAGGGAAGTTTGCTCATCCTCACAGATACCTTGGGAATCCAAATTCAATTCCGAGATAAAACTCATTGTGAAAAGTCCATAACCTGTCCATTGGGTTGAATGGAGAAGAGACATGAGAGTCGCATCCTCTGGCAAGCCCAGTCCTCTGTTAACGCTATCCACATAACGGCGCATGGTTTCCACCTTATCCCAATTGGCAGGTGCGTCCTCTGTGGATGATGCTTTTCTTATTCCAGCTATAATGCCTAATCTGATTACATCCGGTGAGACAGACTCATTCAAGTAGGATACAAGCTTGGCAAATAAATTAGGACTCCAGTTGTATTCTTCAACTGGGTAATAATTCATATCATCCTGATAGTTGTCATTATCGTAATATTCTTGATACATATTTATTTCGAAGATTCAAGTTAATTAAAATATTTGCGCAAAAATACTAAAAATAAATGAAAGCGCCAAATTTTAAGATAACTATTTGTGGCTTAAACCTTTATTTTTCAGTTCGTTGTGTTTCATTAGGATTATTTCTACACTTATGCTACAGATGGGGAAATAGGAGAGAAAAGAATCACACTGGTTGATTCTTTTCTCCTTGATTCTCGTGCTCTTTATCTGCATATGAATATGATCAAGATAAAGAGCAGGATTGCAAGAACTATTGTTGCAGTTTTGAATACCATATACATAGGGCTATTCTTAACAGTATTATTAAGTTGCTCTGACAACTCCAAATTTCGTTGCTTGACTTCTGACAACTCTTTTACAGCCTGTGTATTTTGAGCAGTGAGTTTGCCTTATGAATAATGCAGGCTATAATTCAATAGATCACGCCATTGATAGTACAAAAATGCGTAAAACTCGGATTCATAAGTATTCTCTTTAACATGAGAAAGATACTAAATTTTAGTGAAATAACCAAATATAAAGTGTTATAAATATCAGATTATCAAAAACTTAATATTAATGCAGTGAACACTAATCAATTAATCATTTTATTCATTTGCATTTTCAGACAACAAGGCAAAAATACACATTAAAATTAAAACCGACAAAAGAAACTACAGAAAATTGATAAATCATTGTTTATTATTATATTTCGATGGAAATATATGAGAGAAAATCTATTTTTATGTCGTGTGTACATCTGTAAATCGCCAAACAAGATGGTAGAGGTGGAGAACACTCTCCACCTCTTTTTACTTGTAGGAAACTAATGTAATCCAACTAAAGCATTATAAGTATCACTAAGATATTGACACATCTCGTTTCTCCTACTCAATTAGGTAGGCCTTTAATATCTTATTTTTCCAGTACCGTAACAAACTCCACATTTTCCCCTACCATTACAAATTGCACATTGAGTTTTGGAATCATCGTAATTTCTAATATAACCATACCCATTGCAATAATGGCAACGACCGGTTCCATCACACCCCTTACATGGAGTATAGCCATGTTTGTTAGTCGGCTTGTCATATGGTTCATTATGAATTTTACCATTCGATGTAAATCCATTATTGAACGGCTGCTGAACACTCTTATTACCACTACCACCATTCAATTTATCATATGTAGCCTTACTAATTGAAGTAAAAGTCTCACCATTATTTATTATTTTTGAATAGTCGTTACTTACATATATACGATTACCTTCCATATGTTTAACGGTTCGTCCAGTATATGTTACCATAGGAAGGCCACCATAGATGGATTTCTCCATTTTTGTCTCAGGCTGGTAAGTATATCTTTCAAAGATATAATTTCCATTTTGAGACTCACCTATATATTTAAACCATAACACGATTATTCCATTGAAAGTCTCAGCTACATAGTCATTTTCTTTATCTTTCGAAAAAGTCAGGTACGCCAATTGACCACTATGACTACGATAATAGCGTTTTGTCTGCCCAAATAGGTTTACGCTTATAAATAAGACAACTAACATTAACATTATTCTCTGTTTCATAATCATTTATTTACAGTTTGACAATCAGTTAACTATTAATATCCAAATGAAAGAGTAACCTTTTAAATTAGATATGGTGCAAAAATAACAAAAAAAAATGGAAATCAAATAAAATGTTGCAAAAAAATAGCATCATTGACCCATTTTTAAAAAAAGCACTTAGTTATGATGATTTTTCACCACACATTGTACCTTAGCAGCCGTTAACCAACTAATATCCGAATCCAAAAGGCAAAGGAATCCGTTTATAGCTTTCGCTATTTTATAAGGTGGGTAGAGTAGACTACATCTGAATATATCAGATTCTTCTGAGGTTTGATTTTCTTCTTATCCTCAAATTGTCAACCTATAGGTTTAGTGGGATTTTGCTTGCAAAGCGACATGTTTTTTCCGACCTGTATGATTGGAACAGCCTGAAAGGGAAGTTTCAACCATACAGGTCGAATTATTTTTTTGTGCAAAAATACAAAAAATCCCTGAAAAATCAGGTTAACTTGTTTTTTTTACATACGGTGGGGCTATGTACAAGAATAAGCCCCAGGATTTATACTCCTAGGGCTCTTTTTATCTGGCATATTTACTTTTGGATGCATGTGGCAGCATGGTATCTTCTTTATGATCATGAGCTTGCTCATTCTCACCTTGCTTGGTATCGGCAGCCATGTTTTCCTGGCTTTCAATAATGCCATTGCCATCTACATCCATGTCGATGGGGGTTGAGGTTCATAAATCAATACTCTTATCTGGGGATTCTGCTTGATTGGCTTTTTCTACATACTGGAAGATGATATTCACAGCATGTTCTGCAGATGTCAAGGCATGTTTTGTGAATCCTGGATCTTGTTTGAGAAGGTCTTTCCAGTATTTGTTATAGTCCAGCCCTTTCACGTCAAACTTACATCTTTGGCCAATCATGGCTCCGCCCATATGTGCTAGAAGTTCTTCCTTTACCAAATGTTCATATCTGGTAAGTTTAGCAGCATCCTTGCGAGTACTACGCACTAGGCCTATTGAAAGGTCTCTCATATAGTCATCCTCTGATTCAAATAACTGATGAGGTGCAAGGTGAATGGCATCTTCCTTAGCACTATAGCTGACCAGACCTTTTCTGCCATCAAAAATTACCTGTGCAGGATATTTGCCTTTTTCGGTAAGCATGCCTATCACAGAAGTTTGTTTCGATGCAGAAACCTTACATGATTTTCTAAGTTGCTCCCATTTCTGGGGATGTTCCATAGAAAAATTGGTTTGCTCAATATTATATACTGTTTGCAAAGTCTTCCCATCTGACAGACAGAAACCTTCTTTGCTGATATCAACCTTGAGATTTTCTCTCTTAATATCATCAAGCGTCATGTAGACAGGAACCTCGTATCCCTCCTTTTCCGCCAGGATGGAAAGAAGCAAGGATGTTTTGCTGTCAAACTTGTCTCCATTAATACCCTGAGGAAGAGCAGCATTGCTTTTAATCCATGGAAGTTCCGGATAGGTAACCTGCAAACTCAATCGGTCAGCAATAAGCTTTCCATACTGTGAGTACGCCTGCGTATGAAGGTGTTCCTCAGTATGCCACCTACCTTTAATGGGCTCGAAAAAACCATCCTCTGAAGACATATAAACCTTTTCTTCATTCTCTGGAGCATTTTTCTTCTGTTGAAGCTTCTCCTGTGAGAAATAATCACAAATCAGGGAAGATAGCTTTTTCTCGTAATGATCCACACTTTTCTGAATTTGAACTTCCATCTGATTTCTTGCCTTTAGATCCATGGAAGAGACGTTTCTTTCATAATCATCTTCCAAAATCTCTTGCTCTTGAAACAGAGTCTTGATCTCGGTCTCGTCTGGAAGAAGCATCATATCTCCAGAAAAAGGATTATTGGCATCTTTCATCGATTGAACATAGTCTTTCATGAGCGCAACTTCTTGCTGGTCATTTACATGATCTTCTAGAGAGGCTTCTTTGAACTCTTTTTGAGATGGTTCTGGAGAACTGAGCACATGGCTAAGATGCTGATTGAAAGCCTGCTTACTACCTAAAATCATGGTCAATTCCTTGGTGAGCTGAGCAAGTTGCTCAGCTTCCTCAGGTGATTTGGATTGCAGCAGGGCAATTTTAGTCACACCTTCCTTGATTAACCCCTCTTTGATGAGTTTGAGGTCATCCGTATTGAGAGGTATTTCAACATTCTTTGGCTTCTTGAAAGCAGACAATTTGCCAGTGTTGGATAAAAGTACCCCATCGGCATGGTCATCGGTGGTTTGAATGCCACCAGGAGAAGTTGGGGTGAACAAGATGCTATCACCTATCTTATTTCCCAAACAGGACATGAGCTTCTCCAAGTGGGCATTCAAATTATCACTTTCCAGTTGCGTTTTGACAGCTCTCAAAAGTTCCATGTGCTGGTGGGCATTCAATGGGGTAATATCAAGTTGCTGCACTTTTTCCCATCTATCATTGACATAGAAGTTCACCTTCATATCATCTTTTGCATTCAAACTCCATGACAATGGAGTGATGTTCTTTTGCAGGAATTGAGAGAAGATTTGCTTACGTGAGACTGCGGGAAAATCTCCTCCGAAATTCAAAGGGTAAGTTTTGCCTATATCTTTTTGCAAAGCCATAAAATCCTTACGAGCGGCCTCCACCTGTTCTCTTCCCTTTACCCAACTTTTTGTCTCTTCTGGTGTCAATTGCACCAGTTCCTTGGATTGAATGAGTTGCTGAAACCTCGCTAGAGGAATTTCATGAAGCTCTGGTTGTGTTGAAGGAGAAAGGAAAGTGGAATATGCTATATGTGATTCTCCTGCAGAATTACCGCCAATATAGGCATCCACTGTACAGATTCGTTCCTTGTTACCATGTCCCTGCTTGAAAAACATTCCTACCAAATCCTTACCCAGTTTATCTTCTATCATGGATTCATAGGCAGAAGGAAGAACGTAACCATCTGCCTTTAACTGGCGAAAGCGCTCTATCTGTTTATTCTTGGAATCCATTTCCTCGATGTTATCTACCCAGGTTGAAAATCTTCCTGCTTGCCATTTCACTTGGGGGAAATGGGACGTTTCTGACTTATCCCGGGCCCACTTAGCAAGCTGTAAAGCCCATTTCTCCAGCAATGAAAGTTCGCTTTGAGTTGTATCCAAGAACTCCAATTCCTCTGGCGAGAAAAAGCGGTCCTTAGGAAACGGCTTCTTGCCTGTTTGCTGACTTTTAGAGAAAAGGGTTTGCCATCCCTTCATGAAACGGTCTCCTTTGCTCTGACTTGTTTGATAATTCATTAATTCTTTTTTCTATTATGAATGATTAGATAGGAAAACATTGCTAGATACAAGGTTATTGCCCAGCATATATGGCAATGTTTTCCTATCTGTTCTTTTATTTCCTTCTCAGTACATGACATTTGGACTAAGTATTGGCTTTCAAATCCCAATGTGATACCGAGGTGGTACGACATCCGATCTGAAGCTTATTCTTATAGACATCCAGTTGCATGTCACCATGTACTTCCACATACTCACCGGCATTAACATTGATGTCCAAGGGCTTGCCTACAATGAACTTTACCCATGTAAAGGCTCTGTTCTCACCATCCTTATCAGAAGAAAAGGCCGAGAATACCTTGAACGAAGTGCCCTTTTTACTGGTCATGGTTTCAATACCCTTGTTTCCGATCTTGCCTTTAAACTCCATAGCTCCTTCCAGACGGCCTGGGAGAGAGGAGTCGTTCTGCTCAATGGCTCCTTCCGAACGGAGATTGAAATAAAGATTCTCTTCCACCTTCTTGATAAAGAGATTTCCATGAACAGTGACACGGCGTCCTGCCTGATAGTTGGCAGCTGTGGTCTGGTCACCTTCAGCCGTTACTCCAATATGAAGTTCCTTGACACTCTTGTCCTTTCCCTCAATAGGAACGATGATGGTAAAAGCAAGGAATTTTCCACCTTCCTTATTCTGCTTTTCAACTGCGCTGCTGACAATGATGCCGCACGCGGTAACATTACATTTGATCATATTTTCTTGTTTTAATGATGATACAATTCTTAAATTTATGCTTGTTTGAGACCGACAGTCTGCTTGTTTTCTGGGCATTCGGTCTCAAAAATAGTACTTGCGAGGACGTGCAGTTTTGATGCATCCACCTTCTCCCTCTCTCTCTTTACCAGTTGGCATTCCGTCTTTTCCTCGTCATTCTCAATCAATCTGGCCTCCCTATTAACTACAGCCTGCATCTCATTGGCCTTTATCTTAGCTGCCATGACAAGAGCTGCAGAAAAGAGAGTGGAGATCAGTTCAGAAAAGGCATCTTTGTTATTATCCATACCAGTTTCACTATTTTGACTCATCAAATATCCGAGCCATTTGGTTGGATCATTGGACTGAGTAATGTTGGCAAGAAGATTTTGTGCCTTATCTTCCTGGAATATAGGATGAACGACTGGTGAATATTTGCTTCTTTCCTCTGCCAGAAGGTCTTGCCCATTTCTCAAAAGAGGTGTATCGTTACTGGTTCTACCTTCTATTGCTGCGAGATAAAGAATCGGATTGAATGCCTCTATTTTGCCGGAAGCATCCTTGATTTTTGTCTCAAAATGCAAATGTGGACCTGTGGATCGACCTGTATTGCCCGATATTCCAATCTGTTGACCAGCCTGAACGACCTGACCTTCCTTGACATTTATTTGGCTCAGGTGCATATAGATACACTGGAGCTGAGTTCCATCCTCCTTGTCATATGCGATCTTAATCATATTACCGGTAGCCTTTCCATAGCAGGCAGAAATGACCTTGCCCTGATTTTCTGTTGCATACACTGGCAGATTCTTGCCTCCTGTTGCGATGTCTATGCCTCCATGTAGATGATTTCCTCTATCTTCATGGAACATACCTGTTACTTTGAGATTTCTGAAATCAATGGGGAGGGATAGGGTGGTGGGCATTCTAGGAAGAGACTGTTCACCCTTCTTTGCATACCCGATATTGACACCTTGTTTCTGGGCTTGCAGAACTGCCATCTGATCATATCGGTCAAGATGGTAACGTTGAATTTCATCAAGCAGGTCTTCCTTATAGGTAGGACTGCTCGCATATCCACCTTTCACAATGCCATTAATCCAGCCTTTATAGTCTTGGGAACTTTTTGAGGCACAATATTTCTGGTATCTGTCCAACAGAAGAACCTTGGAATGATCCTCCACACTGGCATTTACCCCGGAATACACTCTGAATGCTTCCGGATAGCCATGATCATCCACATGGTAGCTGACAGGCCCCTTCCATGACCCGCCCTGCTTCACTCCAAAGAAATTGGAACTTTCACGTGCAAGACGCGATGTACCAAAAGTACTCTCAAATCCCATTTGAGCAAGAGTGATGGATGCCGGGATGCCATATTTGATTTGTTGTTCAATGGCCACCTGGGCATATTTTGCATAAAACGCATTTTTATCTATTGCCATATCATTTGGGTTGGTGATAGCCATGGGTATTCCCCATGGCTAGTTATTATCGATGAAATCCTCTATGTGAACTTGCTTCCTGATGGGAGTCCTCCTTTTCTCCAGGCTCTTTTTCGGCCACATTTCTTCCCTCATTTTCAAGAACTTGCTGCTGATTATTTCCAGCAGTTTGTTGTATCTGAGGAATAAATGTAACGGCAGCTACAGCCTTTTTATATTCAGCCATGTCATCAGCGAGCCAGAGATTGTACCACTGTTGCTTGGCTATTGGCTTCTGCATTCTTTCTCCATCCACTGTGGCAATGACTACTTTCACCTTCGGGTCATCCTTGTCGGCACAGATTCTAACCTTCTCAATGCGGCTCATATCAATACCTTCGGTATTTGGCACAATGAGTTGCTGCTTGGATTCTGGATACCTGTAACCTATATCATAATATTTCTGAGCCAGAGCCTGATGCATTTCCTGCTTGTTGTCCTTACCCATGACATTGAAATAGGCATTGAGATGTTCCTTCATCGGATAGATAGAGAATGATTTTTCATTCTCTGGCTTGATGAAGAAGGCATACTTTCCCTCAGAGTCCTGGATAGCCTGAAATTTCTCTATCTTGGTTGCCTGCTTTTCTGTAAGCTGGCTTGATACATCGATGGTTTGATGAATTTCTAGCGTAAACTGCTTGAGCTTGCTGACAGTCACCTCCTTGTCCTTATAATAACTGTTTGGTTCCTTCAGTACAAGACTACCACCTGCATTATAGAAGCTTACCTCTTTTACGTCTTCTTTCTTCAGAGCTATACCAATTCTCTTCTTACTCATACCTTGCACCTCGTTATTCACAAGCAAGGAGGCACCCGATGGCAGGATGACATCTGCAGTTTGCTGCTTTCTGTCAAGTACTACGACCATTTCCTTTGCCTCCATGGAAGGAAGTTTGTTAAGGTCTGCCGAGATGGAATAATCTTTACCTGTTAAGAGAACATCTTTTGTTGGCAACTGACCTCGGATAGCATCATAGTTCACTTCTCTTTTTTCTACAAGGTTGTCAATCGTCTCGATGGCATTGTTCACGTCACGCTCAATCATACCCATTAAGTTCCCATTTTCTCTCAACTCTCGTTCCCAGTAGGGGATAAGTTGCTGGCTTTCCTTTGACAATGTGGCAGGGAGTCCCTGTCTTGCCATCAGCACACCGGCGGAAAGTTCTCTAATGAGCAATTCATGCTTGGCATCATCCGCTGGTAAAAGGCTGTTTCGCCCTGAGCGGTCCAGACGCTTTGCATCACCAGTGGTTGCTACTACGGAACGGAATATGTCATTTGCCTTCATAATGGCATTTACTTGCTCATTTTCTTCCGTTTTGCTCATGCCACTTATGAAAAGCGTATTCTCCTTGCTATCGAATTTGGCATCTTGTAGTACATGAACTCGCTCATTCTTAATACCGGAAGCCTTACAAACAGCATCAGCTATCTGGTAGGCATGGGAGAGAATCTTGGTGGCAGGTGCTACATCCTTACTGATTTTCGTCTCCAGTGGATTGTCACAGATAGCGACTCGGTTTCCAGCCCTGATTACTTTAGGGAGCACCGTATCAAGCGCATAGCTTGGAAACGATAAGTAGGACGTTTTCTTACCATCAATTTCCTTTTCCTTATCCTGGATACCAATTACAGGAGCAATAGTCTTAGCCTTATCTCCATAGATTTCATAGGAGCTGCCTTTCTTGATAAAGACTACAACCTCAGGATGCTTTTGTTCCTGATCCTTGATAAACTGGAGAGCAGACTGTGAACTGGATGCATTCTTAGCTGTCTCCACGAATTTCTCAATCTTTTGCCCATTGACCTTGAGTAATGCCGAATATTGCTCAGAATCACTGGCAGAAAGAATCGTTTGGTCTATGTTATAAACATGATGACGCTGGCGATGGGCATGGACTGCATAATTGGACTTTTCCATATCTGGGAGAGCATTATACTGCTCCTTTGAAATGGTGTCATTATGGTTCGTGACATGCTGGTATTCCCATTTGGTCCAGTTGAATGGAAGCGAGCTTTGACCTCTCTTGACTGACATGCCACTTTCCTTTGCCTGGTTATAGGTGGAATAAAGATTGGTCTTATAGCCTTGCTGATCACTATGCAGGTTCATCATGATGTTATTGAATGCTGTGATTGGCTTCTTGGAGGCCAAAAACTCAGCATTGCTCTTACCCTTTTCATTCATCCAGACGCCTTCATGTAATTTTGCCATCTCCAATGCTGCAAGAAGAAGGGCTGCATGTGAAGCTACCTTGGTCTCACTTTTCTTCTCTTCCTTATCTTCATGGTCGCTCTCTACAGAAGCTTTGTCTTCTTTCTTGTCTTCCTCATTGCCTTCCTGGTGCTTTTGCGTCTCCTGTTCCTGAGCCTTTTCTTCATGATATTTCACATGTTGCTCATCATCCACGATCGTCTTTGCTTCTTTCTCTGCTTCATGCATAGGAACACCGGTGGCTTCGATTTGCTCAGCAACGCCTACAACATCTGTTTGGATGTTGCTGTCTTCATGTGGAGTTTCATTCTGCAGAGGAAGCTTATATTCATCTTTTTCTGCCAATACCTTATAAATTTGCGTCATATTTTCTGTCATGGACAGATTGACGTTATAAGCCTGGCTATAAACTTCCTTGAAAGCTTCTTCTTCCTTTTTGCCGACCTGAACAAGGTTGGTGGCAGGATCATATTGGAAATCAAGAATCTCACCATTAGGCATATGATATGCCGGATTAATCTGCTCAGAAAATTTCTTAGCTATGGAAGCATACTCATTTTGCTGTTGAGTATCAACAACCGAGTCTTCTACCTCCTTATTTTCCTCCTCCTGAATTTGATATTCAGGCATTTCCGAGAGTTGCTCTTCAACATTCTGCAAATTCTTATCTAAACCTGCCGAATGGTCGTACGGGAAACTGTAATGAACAGACAAGCCAATGTTGGTAAGGGTTCCCACGTTTAGCGAATCCTTCTCCTTATTATATTCAAAATAGAGAACGTCTCCGTTAGGCATGGAAAAGGCAGGAATACTGGCCTTTATCGTATCCAACTCCTTTTGTACCATGTCCTGGGCGATGGCCTTCACATCCTGACTGGCATCATTCTCCAAACCATATTGCTCTATAGACAGTTTAATATCTTCCTCACTAACTCTGCGTAGGAGTTCATAGGTTCCACCCAATGAATTGTTATAAACCAGGGCATAATGGTCGTTTTCAACAAGCAGGTCATCACCACTTTGACTGGTGGCATTTTTTCTGGTGTTATGCTGTGAGAGACTATCACCTTGATCATATTGCTGGGTCAAAGTGAGGAGTTCATCCCATTTTTCCTTATTGGAGAGATCATCAAACTCTTGTGTATTATCCACGCTCTGCAGGTACAGATAAGAGAAATAATACTCATTCTTTGGCTTTGTCACACTATCCTGGCTTGTCTTGCCTTCTTCGTTAGAATCCTTCATGTTATTATCTGTATTTTGTGAACTATCCACTGTTTCTTGCGCTTTTATATTGGGCAGAAGGGAAGCACCTAAAGAGAGAAGTTTCTCATCACTCACCTCTTCAATCCAACTGCCTAGTACCTCATTGTCCTGGAAATACGCTCTGAGTTCAGGAAGACTTTCCAATGCAAGGACTGTATGCTCGCTATCTTTATCAGACGTAATCTGGGTTATGAGGGATGAAAAGTAAGCTTCTGGAGAGGAGAGTGGCTTCGTGATGGAATCAGATACAGTTTCCTCCTTCATCACGTTCTGCTGCTTGATCTTCTCCAGCTGTTCCTCATTCTTGATTTGCTCTTCAATGCCATCGAGGTTGCCCTCCATGAGCGGCTTTTCACCCAATGCTACTTTTTGCTTGTCAATCTCTTCCAAAATCATGCGCGATGCCTTATTCACGTCCGACATAAGCGTTGTAATGAACTTTGGCTTTTCACGCAGCGTTTGAATCCAGCTGTCTATATAGGCGGCATTGTTATCAGAAATTCTGCTAGAGAAGCCTAGTGCATTGCCTATCACAAATGCTGTGGTCTCTGCAACAAGTTCCTCCTTGGCATATTCCTCAGAACCAAACTTGCTTTTTGGCAGACGGTCAAGTCGCGAGGGATGACCGGTAGAGTGGGCCATTTCATGCAGGGCAGACGAATAGTATTCCTGACCATCCTTGAAGATCTCATCCTCTCCCTCATGAATCTTGAACTGTGATTTCATCGGTACCTTAATGAAGTCTCGGGTCTTATTATAGCTTGCACCAGGCACTTCCTCATTAACCTGAATAGGGCACACCCACTCCTGCTTCTCAAACATTCTGTCAAGTGGTTCATTCTTATACATCCCCACATCGTCACTCAATGTGGTTGGCGTGAAACGGGAAATAATGGCATCATACTTTTTCTTATTCACTTCTTCCAAAGTGGTTTGGTCAAGATTCCACTCGTTATAGACCATCAGATAGGGACGAACCTGACATTTAGCCTGCTCCTCCTTATCCATGGCAAGGTATTTGTCTTCACTGATGCGCTTTCCGTTTTCGTCTTTCACACTCAGTCCCCATTTAAACACCGGCACAGAAGCCTCTCCCTTTTTAATCAAGGCTCCATTGTCTCGTGCTTGCTTGGAGGTCATGTAAACAGGAACATGGTAACCCTTTATCATGGTATGCATCTGCAGAAGGAATGCATTTCCTCCTACATAAGGTCTTCCATTGATGTTCTGAGGAAGTCCTACCAGGCTATCACCAGAAGTCCATCCTTGTTCCCAGTTCTTTGTTTTACAGGCTTCCAAACGCTCAATCATCATATTGGCAAATTTGTCCAATGCTCTGTCAATACGAGTAGGTCCGTCCTCTTGTGAGGCAGCCTTATTCAATTCTTCGAAATCCATAAATGATATATATGATCGTTATTAATCTATGTAATGTTCAGCTGTCCCATAACGCTGAATCTGATGGCAAAATAAAAGAAAAGTTTTGGATTGAACACCCTAAACTAAATTGATTTTTATTTTTAACTAAAATCCTCTTCTATTCAAAGTTTTTGCCTTGAAATGTGTTAAATTTTGCACCTCTATCTGACATGACTTTTTCTGATATTATGTTCATATTCCTTATCTTAACCATTAAGACTTTGTGAAATTGGGGCTCTATCAGGCGATAATTTCCATCAAGAAATACATCAATTACCTTCTTAGAAGTGTTGGCAAGATTCATGCATAGTCTCCTTTTCATTGTCTTCTCATCTTCTTTCAGTCTATTTGATGCCTAGGGAATGCTGCTGTTGAAGTTCCTGATGAATACCTCTTTCATATTCTCGTTCTGCGAAGGCTTTATTCTCATCGTATTTCTTCAAAACGGCATTGGCCAATGTGGATAAGGGGAGGTTTCCTCTCTCGTAAGCATCGATTGCATGATCAGAGATTTCTATGACACATGGCTTTCCGTCAATGTCTGCAATCATACTTGTTCCGCTGATGGCCGGATTTGAGAGTCTCGGATTCAGCTTTTCTTCCTCATATTGCCTGTAAGAAACCCGCTGTGGTGAAGCCGGTTTGGCCAGTCCCAATGCTGCATGACCAGCATTGTTGAGCAAATTGGCACCTCCAAAACCAAGCAGAAGGAGTTTGAGAAGGGGACTTTTGACAAACATGCCACCAAAGATGGCCGCAAGTGGCAGCAAATTGTCATTCACCTGTAAGTTAGGATTTTTGCCCGTGAACATGCCTATCATCATGTCTGGCAGCATGGCCAAAACGTAGCCCATGTTCTTGGTGACATCACTGAAACCGGAAAGTCCCATCTTATCCAGGGCATCAGCCCAACCGGCATTTAACTCTTGAAAAGAGGCCTTATTACTTGTCATTTCATACCTAGAGGAATCGTGTCTTTGAGTTTCTTCCTCAGGACTATTAGAATGGTAAGCTGATGATGGGGAAGAATCTGTGGATGATGGATTTGCTTGATTGATAAAGCTATTGAGCTTATCCATATTAGAATCCCAGGTATCTTTCTTGGGAGCTTTCGCCTGACCAGACGCCTGTTTCTTTTCACAAGCTACAGCAGCCGTAGCATAATCCATGGCTCTTTGACTAACCTCTTTAAGGGTCATGCGTTTACCACCAATACTCATCCATGGTTTTTTCTCCCTCGACATCTCCATGGCAATGGCATAAAACCCGGAGGCACATTGTTCACAGCGTTTCTTCCCCAGTTTAATCATCCATTCCGGCGGATGGTTATTGGCACGAAATGGAACGGTTTGCTTCGAAAAGGTTTCCCTTATCTGAGCCAGCAATTTACCTGCCTGATTTTTGTTTGCGGCATAGAAGGAGTCCATTTCTTTCTTGCTTCGTGTTGTGAATGAAGGCCTATATGTTTTTATCTTTCGCTCCAACTGCCCATTCAACTGATAAATCAGCTCAGAATTTCCCCTTTTGATGGAATCACTGGTTGTTTGAATCTTCCTGATGGCATCCTCATCTTTAAGTGCGAACTTACTGTCTTCCTTGGCATATTTCTCATTTTCCCAGTTTCTGGCATGGTTCAGTGCGAAGCCTGTTCTCAGACCGCCATCAATGGCTACACCACTCCAAGCAGAATTCAGGAAAGCAGCGGCTTTTGGTGCCACTTTGATTCCAGCCTTAGTTGCACCTTTTACTATGAGGGAACTACCGGAGCCGTAACCTCCTGTCACCGCAGCATCAATGACCATGGAACCTCCCATGGCTGCACCCTGTTCCCAGATATTGGGATTATACAGATCATCTGCTTTTTGAGCGATGAGAGAATCATGCTCACCTTCTTTGGGACCGATTTTTGGAAGCAGTCCCAATAAACTGTCATCAAATGCCTTTCTTGCAATGTAGGTAGCACTGTTCTTGGGAACTTTCTCTCTGGCCAGCTGCTCAATGATAAGTCCCTGAAATCGATTTGCCACATAGTTTTCTGCAAAGGCTGCGAGTTTCTCTGAAGATTTACCTCCATTTTGTCTGATGAGTTCCTTATAGAAGGAATCAAGAAATGTCTGATAATCCTTGGCAAATTTGGTATCTTTTCCCCATCTGTGCTTACATTGCCTGATCATGTCATCTGATGATTTCTTGTACCATTTTCCGCACACTTTCAGCTGATTGTCAGCATTTTGAAGCTGTACATCCACTGGTACGAATGGAGACTCGTTTTTCTCCAAACGATTGATAAATTCCTCGGTTTGCTTTTCTCGGAGATTTCTTACCTCCTTTACCAGCGTCGGTGCCATATATTTGCTGAAATATTGGCGGATACAGAAGTCAACTTGCGCCAAATTCTGATAATTGTTCTCTTTAGCCATTATAAAAATGATATTAAAAGCCCAGTAGCTGCTGTCGTGCCTGCTCAATGGCCTTATGATAAACTGTCATTTGCTTGGGATAGAACCTTGTTAGCCAATCATCATGAGAGATCTCATCATTGATGAACTTGATGGCTTGCTGACGAGTTACCTCAATGGCGTTTTCTCCCCTGTCTCTTCCATTGAACCAAGCCTTGGTCCAGGATTTTCTTCCTGAGGCATCGAAATAAACATAGGCTTCATGTTTGACATCATAACTCTCAACGTGTATGCTCAAATCTGACAAAGGGTCCACCACTAGGCCGTCTTGGGCAACTTGATGAGAAAGTTTTTTTTTTGAGCCTCGTTCCAGGAAGCAGGACAAGCATCATGTCGAAGCCAGGCATAGCTCAGGAAATCTTCAATGAGAAGATTCTGGATTTTCTCAGCCACCGGCAGGCTTCTACCGGTGAGACCTAGAGGATTAGCCATATCAGGAAGCTTTTCGAAGAAATAATTGCGTTCTGCAGCCTCGGATATGACATGTTTGAGGGTGGTCTGCAGTCTATCTGAGGGAGTATAGCTGCCCAATCTCAGTTCATTCATGTAGGCAGGGAGCCAACGCATCATCATCATCAGAATTTCATCCTGCTCCTTATCATAGTGAGTCTTGGGCTTTCTGCTACCCAATTGCTCTGTAGTGGGCGCATTGTTGATACCCATTGCTGCCAGCTGCTGGATATTAGCCCAAATCATGGCCAGGAATTCCAGGGGATCGATGGTGACACCATCAAATCTGACTTCCAAATGAAGGAATTGACCACTCTTGCCGATTTCCTGTCCGGCCCTGATACTGGTTCCGTAAGGACAATATGCTTCGGTGATATGACCGTACTTCACCTCGTATTTGCCATATTTGGCTATGATATAATCTTCATGAATACTGTCATGACCTGCACCGATGACTGTACCGGTGGCAATAGAGTAGAGAGGTTTCCCACTGGTTAGAAGATCCACACCATGGTGCTCAAATTTCTGCCCACCAGTTGGATGTTGCTGCAATCCAAATCCCAACGTGGTCTGCAGTTCCTCATCATCCCTGAGGGGAAATGGCATCATGAAGCCACTTCCCGACTCAAGGAGCATATCTTTATAGTTCTTTTTCATTCAATTTTACTATTATTGTTTGTGGATTACAATTTCATACTTCTTGGACGGTTTACCACTTCTCCGTCCTCTGCAGCAATTGGATATTCCAAACTCTTATACCTATTCTCTGGCTCCATGGAAGCATGTGGCTGCCTAACTTGCGGCACATATTGCTGAGAAGGATTTTGCTGTTGTTGTTGAACCTGCTGATATGGGAGCTGACGATTGTTGATATTCTTCAAGGTCATACCTCCCAGAAGCAGACTGGCTGCTCTTCCAAGCCACCCAAAACGTCCGAACATCATATAGGCAGACAATGCCAAAGAAAGAATATTCATCTTTGTTACGGCACCGCCTGAAACCTGATTCACAAGATGGTTCATACCTCCCATCACATTGTTCAACATGCCATCCTGGTTTCCCATGTCGGGATTGCTGGCCTGGTAAAGATGAGGAGTTTGCTCTGTCGTGGGATCATAGTAGCCACCACTTCCATTGCTGACCATACCATTACCCACGTAATTCTTACCCATTTGGTAAAGGTCGGTACCTTCACCCACCACGTTGCCTAGAGTATTCTTACTGAATTGGTAAAGGTCAACTCCTTCATTTACTACTGAATCAGCTGCATTTGTAACCGTATCATAAATACCCGGCGCTTTTTCACCAGCGACTGCTTGTCCAACCATACCACCAAGGCCGTTTTCTGTAGCATTCTTACCTCCAATGAAGTAGAGAAGAGGGTTGATGACACCATCTCCGGAAACTAAACTGTATCCACCCAGACCAAGAGCTGCATGCCAACCAAGAACTTTTGGATTCTTAGCGTAGAACTTCGCTGCTTTTTTGAAGGTATTTTCCCCATTTGCTGCTTCTTTTGTTGCTTTTCCTGCTTGCCCTGCAGATTCTTTTGCTCTTTCGTTCACCTTTTCTGCAGCTTGTTCTGTACTATGAGCTGTTTCTTTCGGTGTTTCCTTGCCTGTTTTAGTTTCACCTTTTACAGTTTCAACTGTTTTCTTTTCTTTCTTGATAACCTGCTCTACAGTTTCCTTGCTAGTTTTAACAGATTCCTTTTCCTTGGAAATCACATTAAACCTTGGCTTAAAGGACGGAGTTGGCAGAGATTTTTCCCATGCCAGGTAGCCGCTATCCTTGAAAACCGGAGGTCTTACTGGCCTTGCCGGTATAACAGGACTTACTGGGACAACTGGCTTTCCTGGGATAGCAGGGTTTACTGAAGGCGGGGTTGTTTGTCTGGAGAAGTGACGGGAAAACCAATTCCTGACACGTTCTGTAAAAGAAGGCCCAGACGTGGAATTTGCCACTGCAGGTTTAGCCTCTTTTGGTGATTGCTTCCACAGACCTCCCCAAAAATCCTTCATCTGAGTTTTCCATCCTGTCTTGCTCTGATTAAAGGCAGGGGTAAAACTAGGTGGTGAAAGGGATTTCTCCCAAGCACGATAGCTGGTTGGCTTTGTCGTAGCAGGAATGGAAACCTTGGCATCCTTAACTATGCCTTCAACATGTTTTGCTCCTCCTACAGCTTGTTTTCCTCCACGAAAGTACATATAAAAAGTGTTTGAGAGAAGAATGAGGAAAG
>UMHV01004659.1_pt1 | contig 18660 bp, 17 predicted proteins | sample 1965621 | NCBI WGS metagenome assembly UMHV01 (sample SAMEA4836108, study PRJEB28245) | human gut metagenome | biome: gut microbiome; material: fecal sample | place: Denmark | collected 2008 | reverse complement strand
CGAGATGTGCAGCCGCAAGCGCGCCGACGGCAGCTACTACATCAAGCCGGAGACCGTGGCCAACGCCGCGGCCTTGGCAAAAGGCATCATGCAGCGCTATGGCATCGACACCGATCACGTGCTGCGGCACTACGACGTGACGGGCAAGCGCTGCCCCATGCCGTGGGTGGATGACCCGGCGCAGTGGACGGCGTTTCTGGCCATACTGACGCCGGAGCACCCGAACGAAGAGGAGGAAGAACCCATGACACGATACAACAAAATCGACGACATACCCGCGTGGGCGCGCAGCGATGCGCAGCGGCTCATCGACCGCGGCGCACTGCGGGGCAATGAACGCGGCGAGCTGGATCTCTCGCTGGACATGCTGCGCACGCTGATCGTGTGCCAGCGGATGGTCGATCAGGCAAAGGAGACATAAATGGACCGACTCACAACGATCAAAGCGGCCGCCTGCACGGCGGCCGCAGCGCTGACGGCCTTCTGGGGCTGGACGGGCTGGCTGGCGGCGGCATGGTTTCTGGCCATGCTGCTCGACTATGCCACCGGCAGCGCCGCCGCCCTGCGCGCCGGCATTTCCGACCGCGGCGGCGGAGACGGGGACGGAGGCGGCACGGCATGACGGACTTTTCCCCGCTGAATTTCCCGCTGCCGGAGCGCACCGGCGCCGAGGGGCTCGACGCGCGCGTGACGGCGCTGGAGGAGACGATCGTCCGGCTGCTGGAGGCGCTGCAGTACACACTGACGAACCTCGGGCGCGAAAACTTCAACCCCGCCGCGCTCGAACGGCTGCGCGCCGAGCTGCGCAGCGGGCAGACCACGAACCAGTAAGGAGGCAGGCAATGCATCTACCCACATTTCCCCGCGCCATGCCCGTGACGCGGCGCGTACAGACCGACTTTCGCGGCTACGACCACCGGCCGGGCTGCCCGGAGGGCGGCATCTACGAGATGACGAACGGCTCGGCAGCCGACGCGCCGCTGTTTTCCACGCGGCCGGGCCGCACGCTGACCTATCCGACCGGCGGCGGCAGCGCGAACGGACTGTTCGCCGTCGACGGCGGACTGCTCTGGTGCACGGGCCAGACGCTGTATTTTAACGGCACGCCCGTCGACGGCTGCACGCTCGTCAACGGGCCGAAGGTGTTCGCCGAGCTCGGCGGCACGGTGCTCATCTGGCCGGACAAGGTCTGGTACCGGCCGGATATGGGCACGTTCGGCAGCGCCGAGCCGAGCTGGAGCGGCACGGTGGCGCTCCAGCGCTCGGACGACAGCAGCGGCGCGCGCGCCGATTCCGTCGCCGCGAGCGGCATCGACACGCCCTTTCGCGTGGGCGACGCCGTGACGTTCAGCGGCTTTTCCACGCCGGAGGACAACGGCACCTACATCATCCGCGCCATCGCGGGCGCGGTGCTCGTGTTCGACCCCGACACGTTCTCCGCCGTCGGAGCGGTCGAGCACATCACGGTCACGCGGCGCATGCCCATGGCGCTGCACGCATGCACATACGCCAACCGCATCTGGGCCTGCGCGCAGGACACCGTCTGGTGCACGAAGCTCGGCGACCCGCTGAGCTGGTACTGGTACGAGGCGGACGAAAACGGCACGGTCGCCACGGCGGCATGGAGCGTGGACGTCGGCACGCCGGGCAACTTTTCCGGCTGCGCGGCGACGGGCAGCGGCGTGGTGTTTCTCAAGCCGGACGGGCTCTGGCGGCTCTACGGCACGAAGCCGGACAGCTTCCAGCTCATCGCCTCGGCGGCGCTCGGCACGGAGAAAAACTCCGGCCGCTCGCTCGTGACGGCGGCGGAGACGCTCTACTACCTCTCCCCCGCCGGGCCGGCGCGCACCTCCGGCGGACGGCCGGTGCGCATCGGCGACGCGCTTGGGCGCACGCTCACGGCCGGTGCGGCGGGCACGGACGGCACGCGCTGGTATCTCTCGGCGCACGATCCGCAAAACGCCTGGCACCTGTTCGTATACGACACGCGCAGCGGCCTGTGGAGCCGCGAGGACGCATTTCACGCATCCGGGTTCGCCCGGCACGACGGCGCGCTCTACGCGCAGGATCCGAGCGGCGTCTGGCGCTTCGGCACGGGCAGCACGGCGCAGCTGGAGAGCATGCTGGAGACGGGCGATTTCGTCAGCGGCAGCCCGGACTGCAAGCGCCTGCTGCGCGTGCAGCTGCGGCTGGAGGCGGACGCGGGCGCAAGTGTCACGGCGGCGGTGCAGTATGACTCCGACGGCGTGTGGCACACGCTGGCGACCGTGGCGGCAGGCGCGAAGCGCTCCGTCACGCTGCCGGTGCTGCCGCGCCGGTGCGACCACTTTCGCCTGCGGCTGACGGGCACGGGGGCGTGGCGGCTGCTGTCGCTCGCGCGCACGGAGACCGCCGCCGGACCGCAGCACTGAAGAAAGGAGACCTTATGGCCACAAAATACAAATACGACAAGGACACCGACTACGCCGCGCTCATGGAGCGGGCGGCGCAGCGCGGCGACAACGCGGCCGCCGCGATCTATGAGCAGCAGCGCAACGCGAAGATCCGCGGCGAGGGCATGACCGATGTGACGCAGTCGAACGACTACGCGCAGTATCTGCCGCTCGAGGACGTGCCGGACTACGACGACACGCACCGCCGCCAGGCAGAGTCCCTGCTGACCGAGCGCGACACGACCGGGCAGCGCGCGCGCATCGACCAGATGCTCGACGCGCTGCTCGGCGAGGAATTCGACTACGACCCGGCATCGGACAAGCTCTACGCCGCCTACCGCCAGCAGTATGAGCGGCAGGCGGATCTCGCATCGGCCAACGCCCTCGGGGCGGCGGCCGCGCTGACGGGCGGACGGGCCTCGACGGCGGCCGTGGCGGCGGCACAGCAGGCGGGCGGATACTACCGCGCGATGCTCGCGGGCAAGCTGCCGGAGCTGGCGCAGCTCGCCTACGAGCGCTACAACGGCGAGCGCAAGACGCGCCTGAGCGCGATCGACGCGATGCTCGACGCGGCCGACAGCCGCGATGGCGTGACGAAGGCGCAGATCGCCGCGCTGCTCGACATGGACGACGCGGACTACGACCGCGCGGACAGCAAGCTGCAGCAGCAGGCCAAAGACGCGGCCGACCGCAAGGCCGCCGCCGACAAGAAGGCCAAGGAGGAAAAGGCCGCGCAGGAAGCGGCTGACAAGGCCGCGCGCAGTGAGGCGCGGCGGCAGATCACGCTCATCCTGCGCAACGGCGGCACCGTACCCAACGACCTCTGGGAGCAGAGCGGCTACAGCGCCGTGACGATCGCGGCAATGCTGCGCGGGCGGAAGGGTTAAGCGTTATGTAAACTTAGCGCCGGTTTCGCTGCAATCAGTCGCTGTCGTGCCTTTCACCGAAAAATAGTTATGTAAACCGCACGAAGGAAAGAAGTCCCGGAAGCGAAAACGCTTCCGGGACTTTTGCGTGCTGTGTCTGCGCTCAGGCCGTGGCCTGCTTATAGCGCATGAGGATGGTTGCGACCTGCGCGCGCGTGGTGCTGCCGCCGGGTTCGAGATAGTCCGTCTTGTCGTGCGGAAGGCCCTTGATAAGGCCGTTGCCGACGGCCCAGGCCATCGCGTCGCGGGCATAGGCCGACACGCTGCCGGCGTCGGGGTAGGCGGCGAGCGAGGCGGCGTTGCCGGTGGCGTCCGGCGCGTACTTGGCCGTGTACCGGTACAGGATGGCGGCGAGCTGCTCGCGCGTGATCTGGCCGCTGGGGTCAAACGTCGTGGCGCTCGTGCCGTTGACGATGCCCGTGAGCTTCGCCCACAAGATGGCGTTGGTATACCACTGGCCGCGCGGCACATCGTCAAACGGGGCGCGGAGCTTGGCCAGCTCATAGCCCTCGACGACCTTCGGCTCGCCCTGGATGCGGTAGAGGATGCACACGAGCTGTGCGCGCGTGCACGTGCCGCTCGGGTCGACAGTCGTGGCCGAAAGGCCGTTGATATAGCCGCTGTAGATGCAGTAATCCAGCCCCGCGTGCGCCCAGGTGTCCGGCGCGGGCATATCGCGGAAGGCGTAGCCCGGGCAGGTCGGCCCGCCGGGGCAGACAGACGGCAAACCGGTAGCCGGAATGGTTTCTGCCTTTGTCTCTCCACAGACGGAACAAGTATAAACTCGAACCCCGGATGTTGTTGCAGTCGGCTTAATAACGACCTCTCCTGCATTCATCTTATGGCCAAACGCCGCCACTTCATTGCGGTGTTCTACAGCTCCGCATTTTGCACATGTATACAGGTCATAACCATCTTCCGTGCAAGTTGCAGGAGCACGCTTTGTCAGCTGCCAAGTATGCATATGCACACCGGTCGCCGGAATCGTCTCCGTTTTGGTATCCCCGCACACAGTACAGGTATAGGTGCGGACACCTGCCATATCTTCTGTCGGCTTCGTTGTCACTGTCCCGCTGTTCCATTTGTGTCCCAGCGGTTCTGAAGCGTCATATCGCTGTGTCGTGCCGCAGGCACTACATGTGCACAGGATATAACCGCCCGTCGTGCAAGTGGCCGGAATCTCCTTGGCAACAAACGTATGCTCACCCGTTGCAGGGATTGTCTCCGTCTTCGTCGCGCCGCAGTCCGTGCAAGTATAGGTGCGGACACCAGCATGAATGCAGTCCGGTTTCGTGGTCACGATGCCGGAATCCCAGGTATGGTCCCGCAGCTTCGGGATGTCCTCGCCCACGCGCGCGTTGCAGCGCGCACAGATGTGATAGCGGTAGCCGGTGGTCGTGGCCGTCGGCTCCTGCGCGACGACCCACTCGCCCCAGTCGTGGTCGAGGGCGGGGATGACATCGTCATAGTCCTTGCCGCAGGTCGGGCACGTGCCCTTGTAGTGGCCGGACTCGGTGCAGGTCGGCTCCGTGCGCACGTCGGCATAGCTGTAGTCATGGCCCTTGGCGGGGATGACCTCGTCGATCTGCACGCCGCAGCGCGCGCACGTGCCGACGACGCGGCCGGGCTTCGTGCAGGTGGCCGGGAACAGGTCGCAGCGGCTCAGGTCATGGCCGAGCGCGGCGATCTTCTCGGTGCGGGTCGCGCCGCAGGCCGAGCACTTGTAAAACACCGTGCCCTGCTCGGTGCAGGAGGCCGGGTAGGTCTGCGTCACCCAGGTGTGGTCGGTGGCGGCGACATAGGTGTCGTCCACAGGGGCATAGGTGCAGCCCTTCACCGTGCAGGCGTGGTGCGTGTAGCCCTGCTTGGTGCAGGTGGGGTCGACGACCGTGTCGGCGAACTGGGCGATGTGGTCGCCGTGCCAGAGACCGGTCTTGTAGCCCTGCCACGTGCCGTCGTCCTTGAGCTCGGCGGCCCAGGCGTAGCTGCCCTGCGTGTAATAGACCACGCAGTCGCGCGGGAAGGAGCCGTTGGTGTCCGCCGCGCCGGTGATGGTCTTGGCGGGGGCGTTTTTGAAGATGGCGCGCTTGAGCTGCGTGACCTTTGCGATCTGGGTCAGGCCCGCAGCAATATCATCCGCGTGCTCTTCGTTCCCATCCGGATTGTCCGGGTCGAGAATCCCGTTGAGGACAGCCTTGATGGCGAACTGCAGCGCGGCGTCCACACTGGTGAAGGCGCGGGCCTGAATCGTGTCGATCTTGTCGCCGAAGTAAGCCTCCTCGAGCAGCTCGCAGCCGGCAAAGGCGCAGCGGTCGATCTGCGCGACGCGGTTGGAGAGGTCGACGGACTTCATGTGGTTATCGCCGGCAAACGCGGCCACACCGATGGTGAGTTTCTTGTCTCCGGGACTGAAGGTGAGCTCCTCCATATAATAGTCGCACAGAAAGGCGTAGTCACCGATGCGCGTGACCTGCGAGGGAATGTTGAGCTTCTTGTGGTGGTTGACGAACGCGAACGCGCCCTTGCCGATCGTCTGCAGGCTCGACGGCAGGCCGAGCGTCGTGTCCTCCTGACCGAGAATGCGGTCCCACGCGAAGGCCCACGGGCCGATATACGTCAGACAGTCCGGCAGGCGCAGTTCGGCAAGCATGGTGCAACTGTAAAACGCACGCTCCTCGATGCGCTTGAGGCGGCTGCAGGCGCGCGCGCGCACGAAGGTGAGCGTGTCGCAGCCGTAGAAGGCGTACTTGTCGATGAGCTCGAGCTTGCGCGGCATGTTGATGGCCGAGAGGTACTCATCCTTATAAAACGCATGGTCGCCGATGGTGGTGATGTCGTCGTTCAGGTAGACGCAGGTGAGATAGTGGCAGTCCTTGAAGGCGCGGTCGCCGACGTTCGGTACACCGGTGTAGTGCTCCGTGCGGCCGTTCCACTCCTCATCTGTCGCACCGGCGATGTAGGCCAGGACGAGATAGTCCTCGCCGATGGTTTCCCCGGCATCTAAATCTACGCCCTCGACATCACGCAACCAGGGGGCTTTCTGACCCGTGACCCCGTAGTCCGCCATCGGGCCGTTGCCGAAGATGTACACGCCGTAATACTGCGCGTCCTCGCGGTAGTCGTGCTCCTGCCAGATCTGCTGCAGGGCGGGGTTGTCCTGCACGACGGTGGGGTTCGTGACCTCGTAAATTTTATAATGTACGCTGGCCTCGTTCTCGGCGGGGCCGCAGTCGCCATGCGCGACTTCTTTGCCGAAGAGCTTTTTGATCTGATCCGGCTGGTTGAGAAACTGCTCAACCACGCCCGCGATCGTGCCCGCCTGCGCCGGCGGAGCGCACACGCTCAGCAGTCCGGCCGCGAGCACAAAGCACAGCAGCAGCGACAACACTCGTTTTTTCATATGGTTCCTCCCTCCGAAATGGACATTCCGGTAACAATGTCTACACGGCCAGTATACAGGACGCGCCCCGCTTTTGCAACGGGTCGTGCGCGCATGGGCGCGAAAAAATGCACATTTTGTTTACACAAATGAAACAAAATGTAACGCTCAAAACGTTTTTTCGGCGATCCCCATTGCACACTTTCCCAGGCATATGGTATATTTTCGACAGATAGGTATTACGGTTGTACACATGCATCACAACAAAGGAGGACAAAGGATGAAAAAGCGCGTGCTCTCGCTGGCGCTGTGTCTCGTTCTGGTCGTGGGGCTGTTCTCCGGCCTGACCGTGAACGCATCGGCCGGCAGACTCGACGATCTGAAAAAGGAGATCGCCGAGAAGCTCATCAAGGAGAAGATCGAGCAGCTCAAGGAGGAGTTTGAGATCCCGGATCTCGACACGGAGGCCATCATCAGCAGCTTTACGACCGCAGCCACAGAGGGCGACTTCGGTGTGAACAACTGCCTGCACTGGAAGGTCACATCCACGTTCACGAGCAAGACGCTCACCATCACCGGCAGCGGCGCCATGCCCGACTTTGATTTCCCCAACGGCAGCCTCGCGCCGTGGTGGAACTATGAAGCGCTGGGTATGCTCACGAGCTTCGGCAACTTTAAGCTGGAGGGCGAGCTGAAAAAGGTCGTCATCAAGGACGGCGTCACGAACGTGAGCGACTATGCGCTGTTCTTCCTGCCGGCCGCCACGCAGGTCACGCTGCCGGACAGCGTAACGAGCATCGGCCGCTACGGCATCGCCATGTGCTCCAAGCTCACGGGTCTGTCCATCCCCAAGGGCGTGACCGGGATCGGCGACTTTGGTCTCGCGGGCAACGGGCTGACCGCCATCACGCTGCCCGACGGGCTGCAGGGCCTCGGCCGCGGCGCGTTCGACTCCTGCGCCAGCCTCACGAACACCACCCTGCCCGCCGCCATCACGGCCGTGCCCGGCAAGTGCTTTGCCGACTGCACGAAGCTGCTGAATGTCAAATACGCCGGCACGGTGACCGCCATCGGCGATCTCGCGTTTGAAAGCTGCAAGGCGCTCACCGCAGCGCCCATCCCCGAGACGGTGACCGAGATCGGCGCGTCCGCCTTCACCGGCTGCACCGCGCTGACGGATGTGACCATCCCCGCGGGCGTGAGCACCATCCCCGAGGACTGCTTCCGCGGCTGCACCGCGCTGACGGACATCAACCTGCCCGGCACGGTGACGAGCGTCGGTCACAACGCCTTCACCGGCTGCACCGCGCTGAAGGACGTGCGCTGCTACGGCGCGGCCCCGGCGGTCGAGCCGGGCAACTCGGAAGCGCACAGCTTTGAGCCCGCCACCGTCACCGTGCACTACAACCCCGCCATGAACTGGACGCTCGACGCGGACGGCAAGTGGCAGGGCTACACCGTCAGCGACAAGGGCGCGTGCCTGCACACCGACTACGGCACGACGGAGCGCACCGTGCCCGCCACCTGCGGCAAGGCCGGCCGCGTCGACACCATCTGTGGCAACTGCGGTGAGGTCATCTCGACCAGAGAGCTCCCGCCCACCGGCGCGCACGACTGGGGCAACGGCGTTGTGACCACCGCGCCGACCGAGACCACGCCCGGCGTGCGCACCTTCACCTGCACCGTCTGCAGCGATATCCGCGAGGAGACCATCCCCGCCACAGGCGCGCACGACTATCAGTTCACCAAGAACGTCGCTCCGACGTGCACGGACGGCGGCTATGACCTCTACACCTGCAGCGGCTGCGGCGCGACCGAACGGCGCAACCTGACCGACGCGGCCGGCCACAAGTGGGACGGCGGCGTTGTGACCACCGCCCCGACTGAGACCACGCCCGGCGTGCGCACCTTCACCTGCCGCGGCTGCGACCAGACCCGGACGGAGGCCATCCCCGCCACGGGCGCGCACGACTACCGGTTCACCAAAAACGTCGCCCCGACGTGCACGGACGGCGGCTATGACCTCTACACCTGCAGCGGCTGCGGCGCGACCGAACGGCGCAACCTGACCGACGCGGCCGGCCACAAGTGGGACGGCGGCACCGTGACCACTGCCCCGACCGAGACCACCCCCGGCGTGCGCACCTACACCTGCACCGTCTGCGGCCAGACCCGGACGGAGACCATCCCCGCCACGGGCGCGAGCACCTGCACCGGCGGCCCGAGCTGCCCGAGCTACGGCCTGCACGATGTGGCCGGGCCAGACTACTGGGCGCACAAGGGCATCGACTACTGCGTGCGCAACAGGCTGATGAACGGCGTCGGCGCGGGCACGTTCTCGCCAAGCACGGCCTGCACGCGCGCACAGATCGTGAAGATCCTCTATAACCGCTCCGGCAATCAGACCGACTACAGCTACTACTACCTGCCGTTCACCGACGTCGCCCCCGGCGCGTGGTACTACAACGCCGTCGCCTGGGCGTACTACAACGACGTCACTTCCGGCACGAGCGCGACTACGTTCACGCCCGACGCCGCCATCACGCGCCAGCAGCTGGTCACGTTCCTGTACCGGTACACGGTCAAGTACGCGCCGGAATTCACCGGGAACGCCGCGCCGATCAGCGCCTTCCCCGATGCCGGCAGCGTGGCCAACTGGGCCTACGCCGCGATGTCCTGGGCCGTCGGCAACGGCCTCATCGTGGGCAATGCGCACAACGGCCTGGACTACCTCGACCCGAATGGCAGCGCCACGCGCGCGCAGACGGCCACCATCATCATGCGCTACTGCCAGCTCATCGGCGCGTGAGCCGGCACTGCCGCCCCATAGCACCCCGCCCCGGGAGCGAACGCTCCCGGGGCTTTTGCGCACGGCGCGGGATGGTGCGGGACGGCGGCGCGGTGCGGAACGGGACGGTGCAGGATGGTGCGATGCGGGCAGCGCGGGCAGACGGAGCGCACGGTGCGGGACGGCGCGGACAGGCAAAAATGTGCGGCTGCGGCGGACAGGTGTGCCCGGCCGGCAGAGCCGCCGCGGAGAGCCGGGAAAGGCCATGGGAAACGGCGGCTTGTTTACATAACATCGTTAATTGCACCGCATTTATGTTGAAAAGTCTGTTGGCAATGTGGAAAAACGGTTTCCATAACGCCGATTTTGGCCGCGAAACCCGGCAACCAGCGCGCAGGTATCCATATCGGAGTCGAAAAAGCGAGCAGCAGAACGGCAATTGCATTTGACAACAATTTGACATCAAAGTTCATGACAAATTCAATCAATTTGTTACACATCGCGGGTATGTGTCCATTGAGTTTTGGCCGTTTCTTGCATATAATGCACTTGTAACCGGCAATACCAACCATCCGATGTCGTCTATTGTGTGGGACGGCGTTGGAAATCTTACGAAAGGGGTAAAGTAACATGGGTCTTATTCAGACTGGTCTTGGCATCGCTTCTGATATCCTCGGCAAGTGCGGTGAGGACAAGGCGAAGGCGATCGTTGATGCGATCTCCGATGCTCTGCCGAACTGGCTCGCCATGTAATTTGCGAACATATGAAAACCCCGGAGCTTCGGCTCCGGGGTTTTTCTGTTGTGGGGCTGTTTCCGCGCCGCACGTAAGCCTTCTCTTTGCCGAGGAGGTGCTGAGCGCAGCGAAGCGAATGAGGTGGAAAGACTGCGGTTTCCTCCAGCGGTATTGGCGATGCACCGCGTGTCCGTCACGCACCCCATTGGCTCCCTTGTGGAAAGGGAGCTGGCAGCCGGCAGGCTGACTGAGGGATTGACACGCAAAATCTCGCACCAAAGCCGGTATCTGCAACCCCTCCGGCACGGCGCAAAGCGCCGTGCCACCTCCCCTTACACAGGGGAGGCATCTGCAGAACCCGATACCAGATTCCATTCGAGGCGGGCCTTGCCCCCCCTCGAGCGCCCCCGCTGCTCAGTGACTTTGCGCGCGGCGGCCTGACATCACGCGCGCCGCGGCTCACGCCTGCTCGGGCACGCCGGTATATTCGAACACGTAGTCCACGGCGCGGTTGCTCACGCGCTCGAGCGACTCATACGTGCTGCCGCCGATGTGGAACGTGGCGATGAAATTATCCAGGTGGATGAGCGGGTCATCACACGCCGGGGGCTCGTGCACGAACACGTCGCTCGCCGCGGCGCGGATCTGCCCCGTGGTGAGGGCGATATAGAGATCGTGCTCGTTGACGATGCCGCCGCGCGAAGTATTGACGAGCAGCAGGTCCGGATTCGCGGCGGCAAACACCGGCGCATTGATGAGATCGCGCGTGGCATCGCAGAGCGTGATGCTCACGTTCACGAAGTCCGAACGGCGGAAGAGCTCCGGCAGCGTCGCCACCTGCTCATAGCCCCAGGCGGCGCACTCGGCGGCCGTGCGCCGCGGATTCCAGCACAGGACGCGCACGTCGAACGCCGCGCGCAGGATGTCCGCCACGCGGTGGGCGATGTTGCCCGTGCCGACGAGGCCGAGCGTGCGGCCGGTCATCTCGTGGCACACAAACTCCTCCGCGCCGAAGTGGTCGAAGCGGCCGGCGCACAGGCCGTTGTTGACAAATTTCAGCTGCCGGTTGAGCGCCAGCAGATCCGCCACGGCCAGCTCCGCGACGGCCGGCGCGCCGAGGCCCGGCACATTCGGCACGGGCACGCCGTACTCGGCGGCGGCAGCGGTGTCGATCGTATCACGGCTGACGCCGTGCATGGCGATGACCTTCAGGTTCGGCGCGCGCGCGATGACCGCGCGCGGCACGACCGCGCGGCGGATAATCATGGCGGCGAGCTGCTCGGGGTGGTCGAAATTGTCCACGATCTCAAAATGACGCGCGAGCCGGGCATAGGCCGACGGCGCGATGTGTTCACTCAAGTAGACCTGCATGATGGGCTCCTTCCTCCGGAAAAAGGCCCCACTGCAAACGCAGTGGGGCCTGATGCCGTCTTTGGTTTTATCCGCGGCCGCTGCCGCGGCGGCGGCCGCGCGTGCGGTCGCTGTAGAGGCGGTTGCCGGCCATGCGGCTGTCCGACTCCTGCATGAACTGCTTGAGCCGGTCTTCAAACGCAGCGTCCCCGCTCGGGCCGCTGACCTGTCCCGCCGGCTGGGCCGAACGGTTGTTCGGTCGCGCGGCGCGCGGTGCGCCGCCGTTATTATTCGGGCGGCTGCCGCCGGGACGGCCGCCGTGCATCGGGCGGTTGTTCGGACGCTCGGGCGCGGGCTCTGCCTTCTTGATGGACAGATTGATCTTCCCATCCGGCGTCACGGCCAGCACGCGCACCTTCACCTGATCACCCAGCTTCAAAAACTCGTTGACGTCGTTGACGTAGGTGTTGGCGATCTCGGATATGTGCACCAGACCGCTCCTGCCGTCCGGCAGGCTCACAAACGCGCCAAACTTCGTGATACCGGTGACGGTACCCTCCACAACTGCTCCGACTTCCACCTGCATACGGTTCGTTTCTCCTTGCTCAATCACTCGTGTCGTAAAAAATCTTTTCACCGGGCTTGACCAGACCGAGCTTTTCGCGCGCGACCGACTCGATCATGTCGTCGTCCTCGCTGTGGTCGATCTGATATTGCAGCTCGGCGTTGGCCTGGGTCATTTCGGACACCTGCTGCTGCAGCGTCGCCGCGCGATCCTGAAGCTGCCGGGTCTGCCGGTGCACCACAAACAGGCTGATGAGCGCGTACACCATCAGCACCGCGATGACCAGCGTTGTAAAGATGCTTGCCTTTTTGAATTTCACAGTCTGCAGAACCTCCCCCCGGATCGTATCTGCTTCCAGTAATACAGTCTATTCTAAAACATCTGCGGCGATTTTGGAAGCGTTTTTTTGCAAAAATCCAAACTTTTTTTGCAAATTTCTGTCCGGGGGCGGCAAATTGGCGCGTTTTTTGCGCGCAGCGGCGGGAAAATTGCTCCAGCGGCGGCAAAACCTGTCCGCTGACCCAGGCAAAGTAGCCCGTACAGCCGGCCGCGATGGCGAGAAACATGAACAGGCGCACCTGCCCCGAGCCGGCCGCCATGCCGAAGGCGAACACCGTCAGCCCCACCGCCAGGCAGAACACGGCGTCGAGCACCGCGCGGAGAAAGGCCCGGCGCGCATGGCGGCGCGGCACGCGCAGCACATCGAACAGCAGCCCGAGCACCGCGCCGAGCCCCAGCGCCAGCGCCACCTGCCCAAGCTGGGCGAGCGGGTGCAGGCTCATCCGCCGAACAGGCGCGACCAGAAGCCGCCGCCGGACGCCGTCTCCTCCGTGTAGTCGAGCGCGTCAAACGCGCCGTCGATGGCCAGCTCCCCCGTGTCGATCGCAAGGCGGCCGACGCGTAGCCCCTCCCCGTGCACGGTGAGCATCCCACGCGACGTGCGCATGGAGACCTCCGTGTCGTCGAAGCGCACGACCTCGTCCACGCCCGTGACGGTCAGATGGCTGCGCTCGTCGAGCGTGACCGCGTGCGGCCGGCGCTGCGGCGCGGCCTTCTTGTCCTCGTATGGCATAGGCTCCCCTCCCGGTTCTGGTTTGCTACCAGCGTATGCGGGGCGGGCAGGCGATATGCGAGGATGGATGGGCAACACCGGCGGCACCGGCAGTGAAAGAACCTTTCCACGGCATCCGCTTCGCTGCGCTCAGCACCCTCTCGGCAAGGAGAAGGCAGCGCCAAAGGCGATGCACGATCTCACCCAAGGCGGGCGTTGCCCCCTCGGGCTTCCCCGCTTTCCAACATTGCTGCCGGTGGTGTGCTGTGCGTTCGACGCGCTGTATTATGTAAACTGCAAATCAACATAAATGCATAGAAAACAGGCCGCTCCGAATATGGAACGGCCTGTTCCATTTCGTTATGTCAACCTGCGTCATTGCCGAGCTCGCTGCCGAGCGCGTCGCTCAGGGCGGCGAACCGGGCCAGGCTGAGCGTCTCGCCGCGCACGCGCGCATCAAGCCCGCAGGCGGCGACGGCCGCGGCGGCGCGCGCCTTGTCACAGCCGGGCACGCCGGCCGAGAGCGCGTTGACGAGCGTCTTGCGGCGCTGATTGAACGCCGCGCGCACGACGGTGAACAGCAGCTTTTCATCCTGCACGGCGACGGGCGGGGACTTGCGCACGCGCAGGCGCACGACGGTGCTCGTGACCTTCGGCGCGGGGACAAAGCAGTGCGGCGGCACGTCGAAGAGCAGCTCCGGCTCGGCGTGCCACTGGACGAACACGGTCAGCGCGCCGTAATCCGCCGTGCCGGGCCGGGCGCACAGGCGGCGCGCGACCTCACGCTGGATCATGACGGTGACGGTGTCGAAGCAGCCGGCGGTGAGAAACGCCGTGAGCAGCGGCGACGTGACGTTATACGGCAGGTTCGCGCACACGACGGGGCGCAGGCCGGCGAAGCGCTCGGCCACCAGCTGCGGCAGGTCGAGCGCGAGCACGTCGCCAAAGACGAGCTCCACATTTTCATACCCCGCGAGCGTCTCGGCCAGCACGGGGCGCAGGCGCTCGTCGAGCTCGACGGAGACGACCTTCCCGGCGCGCTGCGCGAGCTGCTCGGTCAGGCAGCCGATGCCGGGGCCGACCTCGAGCACGCCGGTGCGCGCGTCCGCGCCGGAGGCGTCGGCAATGTCGGCCGGCACCCACGCGGCGGTGAGAAAGTTCTGCCCCAGGGACTTGGAAAAGCGGAAATCGTGCCGCGCGAGCAGCGCGCGGATGTCCGCGAGATTTGTCAGATTCATACGCAGGCCCTCACTTCAGCAGCTTTTCAAACGCCTGACGGCGCGGGTCGTGCCCCGGCTCATCGCAGAGGATGTTGCCGCAGAAGCGGTAGCCGTGGCGCTCGAGGAGCTTTTTCTGCGCGCCGTTGTGCCGGTGCGTATCGACGCGCACGGCGTGCGCGCCGCTTTCACGCGCGAGCCGCTCGACCTCCTGCATGAGCAGGTCGGACAGGCCCGTACCGCGCCAATCGGCGCTGACGGCGTTGCGGTGCAGCACGGCGGCGTGCTCCCGATCCGAGCGCCAGCGCCCGTCCGTGAGCGCGTCATAAGCAGGCTCGGGCGCGAAGGTGAGCGTGAACACGGCGGCGACCGCACCCTGATACGTGAGCACATGGCACGTGCCGGCCGCGATGTCGGCGCGGAAGGTGTCCTCGTTCGGGTACGCGCCCTGCCACTGGTCGACGCGGTGGCGGCGCAGGTAATTGCGCGCCTGCTGCGCGATGGCGAGGATGGCCGGGAGGTCGTCCTCCGCCGCCGGGCGGCAGACGGGCGGCTCTACAAGCTGCGGGCGGCTGCGGTCGCGCCGGATCTTATCGAGCAGGCGCTGCTCGTCCGGCGTCGGGGGCGTCTGCTGAAAGAGATCGGGCCGCTTTGTGAGCGTGCGCTCCAGACTCTGGCGCGTGCGCCAGGCTTCAATTTCTGCGTGGTTGCCGCCGCGCAGCACCTCCGGCACGGTGCGGCCCTCCCACGTCTCGGGGCGGGTGTACTGCGGGTACTCGAGCCGGCCGGCCCAATGGCTCTCGCCGGTGTAGCACTCGGTGTCCGACAGGACCCCCGGCACCATGCGGCAGACGCAGTCCGTGACGACCATAGCGCCGAGCTCGCCGCCCGTGAGCACAAAGTCGCCGATGGACAGCTCCTCGTCCACGCACGCCTCGATGAAGCGCTCATCCACGCCCTCATAGTGGCCGCAGACGAGCACGAGCTGGTCATAGTCGGCCTTGAGCTGGCGGGCCTTCGCCTGCGTGAACGTCGCCCCCTGCGGGGAGAGGTAAATGACGCGGCGGCGCGCTTTGGGCACGGTGCTGTCCGCGAGCGCGGCGTCGAGGCAGCTTTTGAGCGGCTGCGCCATCATGACCTGCCCCCAGCCGCCGCCGTAGGGATAGTCGTCGACCTGCTTTTGCCGGTTTTCGGTATAGTCGCGGATCTGGTGGCAGCGGATGTCGAGCAGGCCGCGCGCCTGCGCCCGGCCGAGGATGCTCTCGCCGAGCATGGCGCGCATCGTGTCGGGAAAGAGGGTGAGAATGTCGATGCGCACGCGCTCACATCCCTTCGATCAGGTGCACGACCATGCGCCCGGCGGCGGGGTCGATGCTGCGCACGAACTCCGGCCGGTCGGGGATGAGCACCTCGCGGTCGCCCTGCACGACGTAGACGCTGCCGCGCGGCAGGTCCAGGATCTCGCGCAGCGTGCCGAGGGTCTCGCCCGTGTCGGTCTCGACGGCGATGCCGAGCAGGTCCTGCTGGAAATACTGCCCGTCGGGCAGCGTGACGTCCGCGCGCGCGATGGACACGACGCGGTTTTTCATCGTCATGGCGGCGTTGACATCGTCCACGCCCTGAAACTTCACGACGAGCATGCCCTTGTGCACGCGGCTGTGCGCGACGGGCACGGGCGCGCCGTCGATATAAAACGTCCGGAAGCCGAGCAGGAACGCCGCGTCATCCGCCCACGGCTGGATGCGCACCTCGCCGCGCACGCCGTGCGTGTTGACGATCTTTCCTGCCTCCAGATACGGTTTTTGCATCGTTGGTTGTCCCCCTTTTTGGGTGTAGGTGCAAAAAACGCACTGCACGGGTGCAGCGCGTTTCCTGCGTCAATCCATGATCTCCACGGAGACTTTCTTGCCCTTTCTCTGGGCGACGGCCTTCATCAGGATGCGGATCTCTTTGACGATCCGGCCCTGACGGCCGATGACCTTGCCCATATCGCCGTCGGCGACGCGCACTTCAAACACGGTCTCGCCGTTGGCCTCGCGCTCGGTCACAGAGACCTCGTCCGGTTTTTCCACGAGGTTCTGCACAATATAGGTCAGAAGCTCTTTCATCTTTGGGGTCTCTCCTTATTCCGCTGCGATGGCTTTCTTGAGCAGCACACGAACGGTATCCGTCGGCTGTGCACCGTTGGCGAGCCAGTAGTTGGCGCGCTCGGCGTCGACGACGATCTTCTTGTCCGTGCTCAGCGGATCGTACGTGCCGATCTCCTCAATGCATCTGCCGTCGCGTGCGAAACGGGAGTCCGCCACCACGATGCGGTAGTACGGGGCCTTCTTGGCGCCCATTCTGCGAAGTCTGATCTTGACCATGTATCTTCACCTCCATCAAAGTTCTCTGTATCTCCAGCTCCCTGCGGGAGCATGGAATCGGTTTCAGAATCCGTACGGACGGCCGCCGCCGCCGAACAGATTGCCCAGCCCGCCGAAGCCGCCGCGGCCGCCGCGCTTCATACGCTTCATGGCCTTGCTGTTTCCGGACATCTGGCGCACGAGCTGCTGCATGAGCTCGAACTGCTTGAGCAGCTTGTTGATCTCGACCACGCTCGTGCCCGCGCCCGCCGCGATGCGCTTTTTGCGGCTGGAGTTTAAGATGGCGGGGTTGTCGCGCTCGCCGGGGGTCATGGACTGGATGATCGCCTCGATGCGGCCCATGGCCTTCTCATCGACGTTCGCGCCCGAGAGGGCCTTGGCGTCCATGCCGGGGATCATGCCGGCGATGTCCTGCAGAGAGCCCATGCCCTTGATCTGCTGGAGCTGGTCGTAATAATCCGTGAGCGTGAAGCGGTTCTGCCGCAGACGCTCGGCCATTTCCTCGGCCTTTTTCTGGTCGAGGTTCTGCTCGGCCTTTTCGATGAGCGTGAGCACATCGCCCATGCCGAGGATGCGGCTGGCCATACGGTCGGGGTGGAAGGGCTCGATCTGGTCGAGCTTCTCGCCGATGCCGGCAAACTTGATGGGCTTGCCGGTCAGCGCCTTGATCGACAGCGCGGCGCCGCCGCGGGCGTCGCCGTCGAGCTTCGTGAGCATGACGCCGGTGATATCGAGCGCGTCGTCAAAGGCCTGCGCGGTCGCCACCGCGTCCTGGCCGATCATCGCGTCGATGACGAGCAGGATCTCCGCGGGGTTGACGGCGGCCTTGATGTTCTGCAGCTCGGTCATGAGCGCCTCGTCGATGTGCAGGCGGCCGGCCGTGTCGAGAAAGACGAGGTCGTTGCCGTGCTTTTTCGCGTGCTCGATGCCGGCCTTGGCGATCTCGACCGGGTCGCCCTGCCCCATCTGGAACACGGGAATATCGAGCTGGCGGCCGACGGTCTCAAGCTGCTGGATGGCCGCGGGACGGTACACGTCGCACGCGACGAGCAGCGGGCGCTTGCCCTGCTTGCGCATGAGGCCGGCGAGCTTGGCGCCGTTGGTCGTCTTGCCCGCGCCCTGCAGGCCGACGAGCATGACGACGCTCGGCGACTGGGAGCTGATGTTCAGCTTCTGGTTCTCGCTGCCCATGAGGGCGGTGAGCTCTTCGTTGACGATCTTGATGACCATCTGCGCGGGCGAGAGGCTCTCGAGCACATCCGCGCCCGTGGCGCGCTCGGTCACTTTGCGCACAAAGTCCTTGACGACCTTGAAGTTCACGTCCGCCTCGAGCAGCGCGAGCTTGACCTCATGCATGGCCTCCTTCACGTCGGCCTCCGTGAGCCGGCCCTTGCCGCGCAGGCGTTTGAACGCCTCGGTCAGCTTGTCCGACAGGGATTCAAATGCCATGGTATCTATCCTTTCAGATCCTGAAGCTGCCGCAGCGCCCGCTCGGCCAGAGGCCTGGCGTCGCCGCCGACGGTGTCGCGCAGCTTCGTGAGCGTATCCTCCAGCGCGGCCGCGGCTGCACGCTGCGCGGCGAAGCGCCGCACCAGGCCGAGCCGGGCCTCCGTATCGCGCAGCGCGGCGTCCGCGCGGCGGATGTTGTCCCACACGCCCTGACGCGAAATGCCGCTGCTGGCGGCGATCTCCGCCAGAGAGAGGTCCTGATTATAATGGAGGTCGTAATACTCCCGCTGCTTGTCCGTGAGCAGATCGCCGTAAAAATCGAACAGCATCGTGCGCCACACGGTCTCGTCCGGCATGGTGGGGTCCCTCCTCGCTGTAAACCATTTTTCCTTTACAGCACGA